>WNGF01000966.1_pt1 | contig 107041 bp, 109 predicted proteins | sample 5400641 | NCBI WGS metagenome assembly WNGF01 (sample SAMN13153371, study PRJNA577476) | soil metagenome | isolation source: 80 cm soil or saprolite under grassland replicate 2 | place: USA:California | collected 2016-06-15 | reverse complement strand
CATTACGCGGACCCGCCGGTGCCCGTTCCCGCCACCGACTGGGCCTACGTCAGTTCGAGCGGCAACGCGATCAGGCTGCTACCCGTCGGGACGCCGTTCCGCCAGGGCCGGCTCTACGAGTTCACGTACCCGGCGACGGATCCGCTCGTCGCCGGTCTCGGCTTCGCGGCCACGCGCGATGTCGCAGCCTTCCTACGTCACGCCGCGACGGACGACCACGGCGACCCGAACCCGCTGGCCGGGAACGCTCAGTTCGTCGAAACGTTTTGCTTCTCGCTGCCGTGTCGCTTCCTACGCGATTTCGTGCATTTGGGCTTCAACGAGGACGAACAGGGTCGCCTTGCGATCGACGCGATGCTCAACTGGGTCGGCGGAGGCAGCGGAGGCTTCTTCAACTATCGCTTCGCGCAACCCGGGCGCACGCACCGCCAGCACATCGGCCGCTGGTATCCCGAGCGCCAATTCCCATTCGCAGACCAGGTGACCTTCGACCCGGTGACGGGAGAGACCGATGGTGTCCTCCAACGCTGCCTCGCGAGCGTCACCTGCCCAAAGATCTTCGAATCGAACTCGGAGAACGAGTACTGGGTCAAGGGCGGGTCGCTCCTGCATACCGACACGCTGGGGAACGATCTTCCCGATCCCGCGAACGTCCGGTTCTACCTCTTCTCGAGCCTGCCGCATGCCCCTATCAGCGGAACGGGCATTTGCCAACAGCCCAGGAACCCACTCGTTCCGAACGCAGGTCTGCGGGCGCTCCTCGTTGCGCTCGACCAGTGGGTGGCCGCGGGCACGGAGCCGCCCGACAGCCGTGTGCCGAGGCGCGGCGATGGAACAGCCGTACCGGCACTGCCCCAGGCCGGCGTCGGGTTCCCCACCATCCCCGGCGTCACCTACAACGGACGCACGACCACCGGCGACCTCTTCGACTTCGGTTCGATGTTCGGTCAGGGCATCCTGACGACTCTGCCCCCGCTGCTCCTGGGCTCGCCGTATCCGGTGTTCGTGCCGATGACGGACTCCGACGGGAATGACATCGCCGGGATCCGCCTGCCAGATATCGCCGTCCCGTTGGCGACCTATTCCGGCTGGAACGTGCGCGCTGCCTCGTTCGCCGGAGACGACCTCTGTGACGCGTTCGGCCAGAAGATCGACTTCGCCCAGACAAGGGCCCAGCGACTGGCTGCCGGCGACCCCGTTACGTCGAAACGGCGGCCGAGAGCAGCATCGGCAAGAACCCCGACCCGGATCAGCCGTAGGCGTCCGGGAAACGCTAGGACAGGAGAAGCTCAATGCGCAAGTTCGCACTACCTGGCATCGGTGCGGCAGTTATCGCCGTCGCACTCGCATTCGCCTCCGGAGGCTCCGCCGCTGGGCCTCCCGGGTACGAGCCCGCGTACTTCGGCGGCCAGACAGTCACGATCAACGCGATGGAGGTGCCTTTCAGCCAGGCTGTGCTCACGCACGCAAGTGCTGAGATCTACATCGTCATTTACCCCAAGGTCGCACTCGATGCCGGGTTGGTGCCTCAGTGCAACCCGTGCGACCATGGAGGCGGACCGACCTTTCACGATCACGTGCTCGACTCGGTCCCGTCTGATCCGGGCGGTGGCGAGTTCTCGCCGCTGTGGCACGTCCTGATCGTGCGGCCGAACTACACGGCCGACCCGGCGCACAATGCCGCCGTCAACGCTGCATATCTGTCGCAGTTGCCGCTCAAGTCGGAGGCGGCTGTGGACACGTTCATCGACGCCGGCTATGCGGTAGAGGTCGACACCGGCCACTACTTCCTCTGCGCCGTCGTGAACGCTCACGCTGCTGGTTAAGTAGGACGAGCGAAGATGGAGAAGGCCCCGATCCGCGGGCCTTCTCCCGCTTTCAGGCTGAAGGTCGTCGGGTTTGTCTCCGCACTTTGAAACCTTCAACCCAACGCCCTCGGGAGAGCGATCTCAAAGGGAACCTTGCGCGGGTTCGATTCCCGCCGCCTCCACTCTCGATCGAAGTCCGCTGCGGCTGGCGCCGCAGCATGACGACTTCGATCGGATTGTCTTCTATCGGCCCGCGTCTGTGCGCCGACGCCGGCAAAGCCGGCATCGGCGGCCCACTGCACGAACCTAGTGCAGAGTTGGCACAAAGAACCATTGACACCGATCGGTGTCGGACACCGGGTCCCGGTTCCAGTTCGCCAGCGGTGCGCGGCGACGGCTCAGACCGGCGCCATCTCGCGCACCTGCGTGAGGCGGATGTGGTTGCCCGACGGGTCGCGGAAGGACGAGTCGATCCCGTACGGGCGCTCCTCGGGCTGCTCGACGAACTCGACGCCGCGGCCCTTGAGCTCCTCGTATGCAGCTTGGCAGTCGTCGGTCGTGAGGAAGATGGTGCCTGCGAAGCCCCTCGCCATCAGGCTCCGGACCTGCTCGCCCGTCTCGCGATCCATCAGCGGCGGGCCGGGAATGGCCATCAGCACGATCGCCACGTCCGGCTGTCCGGGCGGCCCCACGCTGAGCCAGCGGAAGTTCCCCATCTCGGCGAGGGTCACATCCGTGCGCACCTCCATGCCCAGCTTCTGCGTGTAGAACGCGAGCGCCTCGTCTTGGTCGTTCACCCACAACTGCGCGTTTGCGATCCTGATCATCTGCTCCTCCTGTTCGATGGAACGGTCGCCGACCATGCTAGGTCCGCGCTGCGTCTCTGTCTTCTCGAAACGTGCTGCGTTGCGGGCGCCCGTATGCACGCAGGACGCACGTCGGGATCATCGCGTGAGCGAAAGCCGGTGGAAACGCCGCGCGGTAAGCAGTCGGGGAGACGCCGTAGGTCCGCGTGAAGCTCGTGGTGAACGAGCCGACGCTTTGAAGGCCCACGGAGAAGCAGATGTCGGCGGCCGAGCCGTCCGTCGTCCGGAGCAGCGCCGCGGCGCGTTCCAGGCGCCGGGTAAGCAGGTACCCGTGCGGCGACTCGCCGAAGGCGCGACGGAACTCGCGGCTGAAGTGGGCGCGCGAGAGACCGGCCGCCCGCGCCAGGTCGTCCACGCCCAGCGGCTCAAAATAGTGAGCGTCGGCCAGGTCCTTGGCACGGAGCAGGTGGCGAGCGGGCGGGGCGAAGACCATGCTGGCAAGTATCGCCGAGCGTGGCATCTCGCGGCGCAGACTGGGAGGGCCGCCCGGGTCAGGTCCTGCATTCAGGCGGAAGGGCTGCCCGGAGGCGCGCCGAGCGGGGCGCGCCGCCGGGCGCGTCAAGCTAGGCTCGAGGGTGAGTCGCGCCCTCGGCCATCTGGGTCGAGAATTCGAAGTCGGCACCTTCCGCGTAGCGTGCCTCGTGGCCCGAGCCGAACACGCTGAAGCGGCCTGAGCCCTTCCCGACCTTGAACGCCGGTGCGAAGCCGAACATGGCGTTGTTGACGGTCGTCGGAGATCCGTCCGGGCCGCGGACGAAGTCGACGCCGAAGTCCCCGACGCCGGCGACAGAACCGGAAGGAGAGTCTCCGTCGGACAGGCTCACGCTCCCCCGCTGCATTCCTACGTTCTCGCCGATCAGCGGGGCAAACTCGCCGAACGGGCCGCCTTCCTCGCCGGAGACGATGCGCTCGATCGCTTGCGCCTGCTCGTCGGAAGCGCCGTCGTCGACGACGATTCCGACTTTCCAGTTGCCGGAGGTGAGGTTCGACGGGAAGTGGTTGTAGAGCGCGAACGCTACGCCCGAGAGATCCGTGCCGTTCAGATTCCCCTCGCGGACATCGAATACCAAGAGCCCATGGCACTGGTCTCCCTCGCCCGTCGGCGGGCCGTCGACAGGGCACGGACACAAGAGACTGCAGTCGCAGACCGCCGCGTAGGTCCCCTTGATCGTGTACGCCATCCCGACTCCTTTCTCGACCCCTGGTTACGACACCTGGTTCAAGGCCCCATCCGGTCCGAGGGCGGCATCTGCATCGCGGGCGCGCTCCCCGGCTGAGTCAGGCCCGGCACGCTGTCGGGTGCGGCCGCCACCCACACGCCGAACGCGATGAACGCAAGCGCCAGCGGCACGGAGAGCCGGTTCGCGCCGGGCAACACCTTCTGACCGAAGATGACGGCTGCGACCACCGCCATCCAGAGCAGGCTCATCACGCCGAGAGCGAACAGGATCACCATCAAGCCCCAGCAGCAGCCGACGCAGTAGGCGCCGTGCTCGACGCCCATGCGGAGTGCACCGGCACGCCCGCTCTTCCAGCCGCTCAGAAGGAAATGCAACGGAGACCGGCAGTGGCGAAGGCAGAGCCGCTTCAACGGCGTGAGCTCGTAGAGCCCGGCGCCCGCGACCGCGAGACCCGCGATGTAGGGACCGCCGCGATCCCAGTCGAGAAAGCCCCCATCGAAGGAGCTCGCGAGCCGGTAGACCCCGTACGCGAGCAGTCCGTACGCTGTCCACACCGCGAGGTAGCCGGACACGAAGATCCAGGTGGGAACGAAAGCCGAGCCGCGGCGAGCCCGCTCCCTGCTCACGTGCGCGAAGAAGAGGACCATCGGTGCGACCGACGGCAGCATCATCGCCGCCATCATCGTCACCCAGATCCCGACGTACCAGCCGAGCGCCCCGAGGCTGGTGCCGGGCCCGTCGTCCATGCCGTGCATCCGGGCGATCGTGACGATCCACGCGACCAGCGCCCCCGCCAGGAGCACGGCGGCCACCGCGATCAGGTTCGGCCGCGCCGGCAGCCGCGAGGCAGCGTACGCCTCCATGGTGCTGACGATAACGCGTGCCTCGCGCCGATGCCGCTTCGACAGGGCCCTTAATTCGTAGGATGCGCGCATGTGCCGGAATATCCACACGCTCTTCAACTTCGATCCTCCCGCAACCGAGGACGAGGTGCGTGGGGCCGCGCTCCAGTACGTCCGCAAGATCAGCGGCTTCACGAAGCCTTCGCGCGCGAACGAAGAGGCATTCGAGCGCGCGGTCGACGAGGTTGCCACGGCGTCGCAGCGGCTCCTCGATCAGCTCGTCACCTCGGCGGTGCCGAAGGATCGGGCGGTCGAGGCCGAGCGCGCACGAGCGCGGGCCGCGAAGCGCTACGCTACGGCCTGAGCCGTCGTCCCAGCGTGAGCTCGCCGTCAGCCCGCAGGCGGGGCGGTTGATGACCGTCTCTTCGCTGAGCGCCCTTTGGCCGAGCGTGTCGCCGCCGAGACGGCCCGTGTAGCGCCCTCGTTCGCGGCGGAACTTTCAAGAACGCCGCCGCCGGCGCCGCTGCAGTTGGCCTGTTGCCGACGCGCCGCCCGAGTATTGCTTGACCGAAGGATCGTGGTCGTCCGGCGCCCAGTTCCGATCGTCGTCACCCCGGGGGCGCTCGTACCCCTCGGCGTGTTCGCGCCCCTCTTCGTCGCCTTGAGCGGCCACTCGACCCCGTCTGCTCTGGCGGCCTCCGCGCTGCTCGGCGGCATCGGGGCGTCGTCTCGCTGATCGTCCATGAGCTCGGCCACGTCAGAGTGGCCAGGAGGCTCTCGGGAGTCAGGCCGGCCAAGATCTCCCTGATCGCGGTCGGCGTCTTGAGCCTCCTAGCGGAGAGGCCGCTGCTCGGCGCAGCGGTTGCCGCTCTCGCCGCGGTCGCACTAGCTCACAAGCGCCTTCTCGGCCGCCCCGCCGGCGTCTGAAACTCAGCGTACAGGGAGGTCTCGCGGCCGAGCCGCCGATGCAAGGATGCGCGGGGTGGAGGTTCGGCGCTACGACGACGTGGACGAGTTTCTTCGGCGGGCGGGGGAGTTTCTCGTCGCCCGGGAGGCCGAGCACAACCTGATCCTGGGGCTCTGCGCGAGCCTGCGCCGCGAGCCGCGGATGTACGGCCAGGACTCGTATCTCGCCGCCGCCGAGGAGGCGGGTCGGGTGGTGGCGGCCGCCCTGCGCACACCGCCGCACAACCTGGTGCTCTCGGAGGTCGACGACCCGCGGGCGATCGAGCCGCTCGTCGCCGACGTTCACTCTGTGTTCGGAGCGCTGACGGGACTGCTCGGCCCCACGCAGGCCGCGGCGCAGTTCGTCGGCGCCTGGGAGCGGGTCACGGGGGTGCGCGGACGCCGTGTGTTGGCGGAGCGGGTCTTCCGGGCGGAGAGCGTCACGCCGCCCCGCGACGTACCGGGCCGAATGCGACCGTACCGGGATTCCGATCGCGAGCTCGTCGTTCGCTGGCTGGACGCGTTCACCGCCGAGGCTCTGCCCGAAGCGCCACCCGAGCCGGCGGTGAGCTGGCTGGACCGGCGGCTCGCAGAGCCCGAAGGGAGCGTCGTGCTCTGGGAGGACGGCGAGCCCGTCTCCCTCGCCGCCGCCGGAGGGTCGACCCCGAGCGGGATCCGGATCGGGCCCGTCTACACGCCTCCCGAGCTGCGCGGCCGCGGCTATGCGAGCGCGCTCGTCGCGGAGCTGACACGCGGGCTGCTCGAGCGCGGCCGGCGGTCCTGCTTCCTCTTCACGGACCTGGCCAACCCGACGTCCAACAGGATCTACAAGCGGATCGGCTACCGGCCCGTGGGCGACGTCGATCAGTGGGCGTTGGACTGATTGCGGCCTACGAGGTGCCGGGCTGCTCGGTAACGCCTCCCAGGCGCGAATCCGCGACGGCCTGGCCGGCGGCGTGGGCAGCGGCGTGGCCGGTCACCGCGGCGAGGAAGTCGTCCCGCCGTAACGCGTAGAGCTCGGAATCGACCGCCGCCTTGACGCTCGCCGTCCGGGGCACGTCGCGCAGCAGGGCGATCTCGCCGAAGTAGTCGGCACGATGGGCGGTCGAGTGGCGGCCGTCCGCATCGATCTCGAGCTCGCCGTCGTCCACGATGTAGAACCGGTCACCGGCGTCACCGGCGCGGATGACCAGCTCGCCCGCCGAGACCGAGACCGGGACGAGGCTGGCCGCGACGCGCTCCTTTCCCGCGAGCGAGAGCGGCGCGAACATCGGGACGCGGTCGATCAGCTCGAGCTCCGGCGGCAGGGCGGCGACCGTCCTGTCGATCTCGCTCAGGCGGCGGTACGTGACGAGCGTCAACAGCGGCAGGATCGAGCCGACGACGACGAACGCCGGGCGCGGCCCGATCAGCCCGACGACGGCCGGCGCGAGAATCGAGCCGATCGCCACTGCGCCCATGGCCAGCCCCCAGGTGACGCCGAGCACGCGCGTTAGGAGCCCGTTCGGGACGATCCGCTGAAGGAGCGTGAACACCGCGACGTCCTCGACGCTGTTGGCGACGCCGACGATCGCGAGGAGGAACACCGCCGCCGCGAAATAGGGCCGTGGGGCGATCAGCGCGATCGGCAGGCCCCAGAACACGAGCGCCAGCCCGAACGAGACCGCGAGTCGCCGCCCCTCGAGCGTCATCGCCCCGAACGCCCCGAACAGGCCGCCGACGCCGATTGCTGCGGTCAGGTATCCGACCTGGGAGTCGCTTCCGTGCAGGACGCGGAAGACCGCGACGACGATCAGGACGTTCAGGCAGCCGCGGACGAATGCCTGCGCGGCGACGAGCCCGATCACCAGCCGCGCGTTGGGTGTCTGCTCGATCGCCCGGAAGCCGGCTGCGACCATCCGCCGCGCTCCCCGTTCGCCCGGCTCGGCGGTGAACTCGATCCGCCCCTCGACCTCGACACGGGCGAGGAGAGCCGCGGCCGCGAGCAGCGTTCCCGCACCGACGGCGAAGACGAGGCCGACGTCCGCGAAGGAGACGAGCACGCCGGCGACGACCGGGCCGACCAGCGTCCCGAGGCTCTCGATCGTCGAGGTCGTGCCGTTGGAGGCGATCAGCTCCTCCGGCGTCCGCGCGAGCGAGGGGAGCAGCGCCTGGAGCGCAGGCCTGACCAGGGTGGTGGAGAGGCCGACGACGGTGGCGAAGGCGAACACCAGCACGCGCGAGCCGGCGTACGCCGCTGCGGCCGAGCCCGCGAGCGCGGCTGAGCCGACGAGCATCAGCGCGAGCAGGAAGCGCTCGCGCCGGAAGCGGTCGCCCAGCGACGCGGCGAACGGAGCCACCGCGGCCGCCGGCAGCAGGCGGACGAGCCCCGCGATCCCGACCCCGGCGGCACCGCCCTGCTGATAGGCGAACACGCCGAGCGCGACGAAGTGCGCCCACTCGGCCGCGATCGACCCGCCCCAGGCGAGCTCGACCCGGCGGACGTTCTCGTTCCGAACGGCTGCGCCGAGAGCCGAGACGATCTCGCTCGGGCGGACCACGGATCACCATTGAAACCCTTCGTGCGCGCCGGCACAAGAGGGCGAGAGGGAAGCTAGCGGAGCAGCTCGTAGAGCCCGAACGCCAGGGCGGCCGGCACGAGCCAGAGCAGCGGGCCGATCAGCAGGGCCACCGCCGCTCCCTTGACGAAGCTCTCGGCGCCGGCGAGATCCGCCTCGGTCCACGCCTCGCGCTCGGCCAGATCCTCGGCGCCGACGCGTCCGAAGGGACTCGTCGACAGCTGTTCCCATAGCCGGCCCCGGCAGGTCGGGCAGGTCGGCAGGCGGTGCGCAACCGTGACGCCGTAGCCGCAGTCGACGCAGCGGAAGCGGCCCTCGGTGATCGCGCCGGCGCGCCAGAACTCGACGAAGTGCTCATGGACGGGCACTCGCTCCGGGGAGCGGAGAAGTGACTGCTCGGAAACGTTGGACATCGATTGGCTGCGGGGAACGGGTCGGCGCCGGGGTCCTCGGCTGAGGACTGAGGGAGAGTTTGGGGAGACGCCGACCCGTTCCTTGTGCAACTGGAGGTGCCGCGGGAGCGAAAACCTTGCGCCGGTGCCGCACGACCCTACGCCGCTTTCGGTAGGAACGCTGAGGAATTTCCTAGTCAAACCTTGTCCTCTTGACGTCGAAGATCCCTCGAACGGTGGCTTGCAGCGGTGCACGGATCGGCCTTCCGTTCGATACGTGGCGCCGTCCTCCGCCATCGTCCTCAGGCCGAAGCCCGGCGTTTCCCGGGAGCGCAGTTGAGCGGGATGTTCGGCCGTCCTCGTGGCGCCGTGCGCGCGGAGGCGTCGGCGACGACGCTTCGCCTCTACGAACGCTACGGCCAGCGGGTGCTCACCTTCTGCTTGAGCCGTCTTCAGGACCGCGAAGAGGCCCAGGATGCCGCGCAGACGACCTTCGTCTACGTCCTGCGGGCGCTCGAGCGCGGCGTCGTGCCGCGGAACGAGCTCGCTTGGCTGCTGAAGATCGCCGAGAACGTCTGCCACTCGTCTCGCCGCTCGCTTGGGCGGCGGATGGCGGTGACGAGCTCGGCGGACGTGACGGAGCTGGAGGCCGCGGCCGAGTCGCTGAGCGCGGAGACGAACGAGCAGCTGCGGGACCTGCGGGAGGCGCTCGAGCTGTTGCCCGAGAACCAGCGGCGAGCTGTGCTCCTGCGCGAATGGCAGGGGCTCAGCTATGCCGAGATCGCCGACGAGCTGAGCCTCTCCGTTCCGGCCGTCGAGGCCCTCCTGTTCCGCGCCCGGCGCTCGCTCGCCGCCTATCTCGAGCGCACGCGGAGCCGGCTTGGCACGCTCGATCTCGAGTCGAGCCTCGACCGGCTGCGCACGCTGCTGCACGATCGCCCGGACACGGACAAGTAGACAGGGCGGTCTAGGACGAGCTCGTGCTCGCGTTCCTTCAGCAGCGGGAGCAGGTCTGGACGAGGGACTGGGTCGCGAGCCAGGCCAGGCGGCGCGGCGAGACTCCCGAGGAGCAGCTGCTCGCGATCTTCGACCTTTTCCACGAGTGGTTCCAGAAGGAGGATTTCGAGGGTTGCTCGTTCATCAACGTCCTGCTCGAGACGAACGACCGCGGCCACCCTGTCGGGCGCGCGAGCGCGGCGCATCTCGAGAACATCCGCACGGTGCTGCGGACGCTCGCCGAGGAAGCGGGCCTGCGCGAGCCCGAGCAGTTCGCGCACTCGTTCCACATCCTGATGAAGGGGTCGATCGTCGCCGCCGGCGAGGGCGACCGCGAAGCGGCCAGACGCGTCCAGGCGATGGCCCGCCTCCTGATCGAGCAGCACCGCGCGGCCGGCTAGCGGCGGGCCGGCAGCAGCACCCGGAAGGACGCGCCGCCGCCCGGGTTCTCCTCGACCCACGCGCGGCCACCGTGGAGGGCGGCGAACTGCGACACCAACGAGAGGCCGACGCCCGCGCCGGGCACGCCGGAGACCTGGTCCCCGCGCGTGAACAGCTGGAAGATCGCGTCGCGCTGGCCCTCGGCGACGCCCGGGCCCCGGTCGTCGACGGCGATCAACACGCCGCCGTCCCGGCTCTCGACGCGAACGGAGATCGTCGTCTCGGGCGGCGTGTGCTTGACCGCGTTCACGATCAGGTTCTCGACGATTCGCTCGACCTTCGGCCCGTCGACCTCGGCCACAGCCTGCTCGGCGTCGAGCTCGACGCGCCTCGACTCCGCTTGCCGGCCGGCGACGACCCGCTCGACCAGCTCGCCGACGTCGGTGGGACGGAAGGTCGGCTGGACGAGGCCGAGCCGGAGGCGATCGAGGTCGAGCAGGTCGGCGAGCAGGCTCTGGAGCCGCTGCGACTGGGCGGCGAGGTGGCCGACGATCTCGGAGTAGGTAGCCGCGTCGAGCGTCTGGCCGCGCTCCCGGAGGGTGATCGCGAAGCCGACGATCGAGGTGAGCGGCGTGCGGAGCTCGTGCGAGACCGTGGAGAGGATCGTGTCGCGGAGCACGTCGAGCTGCCTCCGCTCCGTCACGTCCTGCGACGTGCCGACCATCCGCACCGGCTTGCCCGCGTCGTTCAGCAGGACGCGCCCGCGGCCCTGGAGCCAGCGGACGCGGCCGTCGCCGAGGAGGTTGCGGTGCTCGACGACGAACGACGACCCCTCGGCCGCGGCGCGGGCCACCGTCTCCCTTACCGTCTCGCGGTCATCGGGATGGATGCGCTCGAGGTAGCGCTCGTAGGTGATGTCGACCGCCTGCGGCTCGAGGCCGTAGATGCGGTAGAGCTCGTCCGACCAGGTGACGCGGTCGGCCGCCAGGTCCCATTCCCAGCTCCCGAGGTGGGCGACCTCCTGCGCCTCGGCGAGCAGCGCCGCGGCCGAGTCGCGCTCGGCGAGGACGGCTCCGAGGAGGAGAACCGCGACGGCGATGCCCGCGAGCAGAGCCTCGAGAATCTGTACCACCTCGGTCGCGCTGCCGCTGCCGAGCGGGGTCTGCCCGGCCACCGCGCCCGCGACGGCGATCGCCGAGACGACGAAGCTCGCAGTCACCGCGCCTCGCTGCCGGAAGCGCAGCACCGCCCAGACGAGGATCGGGAAGAGCAGGTGCGGGTAGCGCCAGTAGCCGGCGAGGAAGACGAACGAGCTGACCCCGGCGAGGAGCGCGAGGACGACGAGGGCTTCGGTGGCCTCCACCCGGTTCGGCCGCCGCCTGGGGATCGTCGCCCAGACGAGAATCAGCGGCGCGACGATCAGGTCGCCCATCGCGTCGCCGGCCCACCAGAGGAGCCACTCCGAGCCGTACGAGGAGCTCGAGACGTCGCCGCCCACCCAGAGCGTCGTGACGCCGTTCGTAGCCGCGACGATCGGGCTGAAGCAGGCGGCGAGGAAGACCAGCGCAAGGACGTCGCGCACCCGCTGGAGGGAGGGGCGGAGGTCGGCTCGGACGAGGAGCTCGCGGCCGACGAGCGCCTCCAGCGTGTTGCCGACCGAGATCACGACCGCCTCCGGCAGCGACGCGCCGCTCGTTGCGTTGGCGATCAGCGCTCCGATCGCGACCGCGACGGCGAACCTGGGGCCGAAGAGGATGAGCGCCGCCAGCGCAATCCCGGTCGGCGCCCAGACGGGCGTGATCACGCCGTGCGCGACGGAGAGCGCGATCCCGAGCTTCGCGGCACCGACGTACAACCCGACGATGGCAACGAACGCCGCAGCTCTGCCTGGCTGGGAGAATCTCACGGAGCCTCGATTGACCGTAGCGGCGTGATCGGCGGTTTACTAGGGGAAATGAAGCCGGTAATCGGGATCACCACCTACCTGACCGAGGCGCGGTTCGGCGACTGGGAGCTCGAGACCGCGCTCGTCCCCGCCTCCTACGTGAAGGCGATCGAGCGGGCCGGCGCCCGGCCGGTGCTCGTGCCGCCCAGCGAGGGCGCGGTGGAGGAGACCCTCGACGCGCTCGACGGCCTCGTCTTCTCGGGCGGCTCCGACCTCGATCCGGAGACCTACGGGCAGGACCCGCACCCGGAGACGAAAGCGGTCGTGCCCGAGCGCGACCGGGCCGAGCTCGCGCTGCTCAAGGCGGCGCTGGCGCGTGACGTGCCGGTGCTCGCGGTCTGCCGCGGCAGCCAGGTGTTGAACGTCGCCCTCGGCGGCGACCTCGTCCAGCACCTGCCCGAGGTCGTCGGCGACGAGAAGCACAAGCACACTCCGGGGAAGTTCGCCGACCACGACGTCTCGCTCCAGCCCGGGACGAGGCTCGCGTCGCTGCTCGGCGAGCGGGCGCCGGTCAAGTCGCACCACCACCAGGGTTTCGGCCGGCTTGGCTCCGGCCTGCGGGAGGCGGCGCGCGCGGAGGACGGGACGCTCGAGGCGGTCGAGGACCCCTCGAGGCGCTTCGCGCTCGGGGTTCTCTGGCACCCCGAGGCGGGCGAGGACCAGCGGCTCTTCGAGGCGCTCGTCGAGGAGGCTCGCAGGTATCGCGCCGGTGTCGAAACCGGCCGGTCCGGTTCGTCGTAGCCTCGGAAGGGTCCTTTCGATGAAGGAGTTCACGATGGGCAGCTGGGACAGTCCCGGGGACTGTCCCCGGGCGGTATAGGCTCCCTGCCGTTGGCCTCCGAAGCGGCACACCTCCTGCGCCTCTATGGCGGCGCGGCGGCCCGTGTCGCCCGGCGCGGGCGCAAGAAAGGGGCCGGCGGGGCCCGCGAGGCGACGGAGCGGCCCGTGTTCGTCGTCGGTGCGCCGCGGTCGGGGACGACCTTCATGGCGGCCTCGCTCGGGAAGCTCCCCGGGCTCGTCGACCTCGGCGAGGTCGGGCCGTTGAAGGTGTCGATCCACGACCTCGCTGAGCTGCCGGAGGAGGAGGCCGCGAGGCGGCTGCGGCAGACGCTCGAGCGCGTGCGGTCGCTCGGGCTGGCGCGACGGCTGCGGGCGATCGAGCAAACCCCCGAGACGAGCTTCGTCCTCGGAGCCGCGCTGCGCGCGTACCCGCAGGCGCGGGCCGTGCACATGATCCGCGACGGCCGGGACGTCGTCTGCTCGCTGCTCGCGAAGGGCTGGCTCAGCGCCGGCGGGGCCGGAGCCGACGATGTCGGGGTTGCCTACGGCGGCTACGCGCGCTTCTGGGTCGAGCCCGAGCGCGTGGAGGAGTTCGACGGCGCGAGCGACGCCCGGCGAGCGGCGTGGGCCTGGCGCCGCTACCTGATCGCCGCCCGGGCCGCCGCGCCCGGGAGCACGCTCGAGGTCCGGTACGAGGAGCTCTCCGCCGATCCGCGCGCAGTCGCGGAGCCGCTCGCCGAGCACGTCGGCGCCGACCGGGAGCTGCTCGCGCAGGTGCTCGCCGACATGCACGCCGAGTCGGTCGGCCGCTGGCGGCGCGATCTGAGCGAGGAGCAGGTCACGGACGTCGAGGCCGAGGCCGGCAGGCTCCTGCGGGACCTCGGCTACTCCTAACCCGTGCTCAGGCTCCCGGCCGAGCTGATCCCGACGATCCCGGAGCCCGCCCGGGCCGTGCTCCGCAACGCAGTCTGGACCTTCGGCAAGGCGACCTCGGCGATCCGGCCGCTCCCGGGCTTCCTCATCCTCGGCGCGCAGAAGGCGGGCACGACGGCGCTCTACGCCTACCTGCGCCGTCACCCGCACATCACCGGCCCGTCCTGGAAGGAGGTCAGCTTCTTCGACCGCCACTGGACCCGCGGCGAGGCCTGGTACCGCGGGAACTTCCCGAACGTCCTGCGGGCTCGCGGCGATCTCGTCGGCGAGGCGAGCCCGAGCTACCTCTTCCACCCGCTCGCGCCGCGGCGGGTCGCCGAGCTCGTCCCGAACGCGAAGCTGATCGCGCTCGTTCGCAACCCGGTCGACCGCGCGTACTCCCACTACCACCACGAGGTCGCGCTCGGGCGCGAGCCGCTCTCGTTCGAGGACGCGCTCGCCGCCGAGGACGGGCGCACCCGCGGCGAAGAGGAGCGCCTGGCCGCCGAGCCCGGCTACTTCAGCCGCGCCTGGTGGAACCACACCTACAAGGCGCGCGGGCGCTACGCGGAGCAGCTCGAGCGCTGGCTCGAGGTCTTCCCGCGCGAGCAACTGCTGGTCCTTCCGAGCGAAGAGCTGCTCGGCGAGCCGGAGCGGGCCCACGCTCGCCTGCTCCAGTTCCTCGGGGCGGAGCCGCACCGGCTCGATTCCTACCCGCGCGTGTTCGAGCGCGAGTACGAGGCGATGGGCCCCGAGACGCGCGTCCGGCTGGCCGCCGAGTTCGCGGAGCCGAACCGCCGCCTCTACGGGCTCCTCGGCCGCGACCTCGGCTGGAGGTAGGCCGGGGCGGCCGGGAGGGTCGCGACCAGCGTCAGCAGGCAGACGGCGGCGAGGAGCAGGTAGGGCAGCGCATCGCCCGCGGCCTCCGCGAGCCCGCCGCCGAGAGCGGGGCCGACGACGTTGCCGGCCGCCCAGGCGCCGTTCATTACGCCGAAGGCCAACCCGGGCGCGATCCCCCTCCGCTCGGCACCGTCCGAGATCAGCGCCATTCCGGGCGTGTAAAAGGCGCCGTAGGCGACGCCGGCGACGAGAGTGAGCGCGGCCACGAGCGCCCCGGCGGACGCCCAGGCGAGCCCGAGCGAGACGGCGAGCGATCCGGCGAGGGCGAGTTGCACCGGAACGAGGCGGCCGCGGCGGTCGGTGAGCCGTCCGAGGAGCGGGTTCAGCACGACCTCGACGGTGGCCGTCGCGAGGAACACCGCGCCGATGGCGAGGCCGCCCCAGCCGCGCGCGTGCAGCTTCAGCGGGACCAGGACGACCAGGACTCCGAAGAGGAGCGCCGGCAGGACGAGCAGCCAAAGCCCCCCGAGCAGCCGCCGGTCGGCGCGGCGGAGGGCGGAGAGCGGCTGCGGCTGCGGCGCGGCGCCGGGGGTCGCAAGCACCCAGGCGCAGAGAGCGAGCCCGGTCACGCTCACGCCGAGAAAGGTCGCGCGCACTCCGGCCGTGCTTGCGACCGCGCCGAGCACCGGCCCGAGCAGCGCGCCGAAGACCGCCGCGCCCATCGTCGTCCCGATCAGCTCGCCGCGGCGCTCGCGCGGTGCCGAGGCGACCAGCCACGCGAGAGCCCCTGTCCAGGAGAAGGCGCTCCCGATGCCCTGGAGCAGGCGCGCCGCACCGAGCATCCAGACGTTCCCGGCCAGCGCGAAGCCGAGGCTCGCCAGCGCCGTCAGCGCGATGCCGCCGAGCGCCGCCTGGCGCGGACCGAGCCGCGACGCCGCCACTCCGCCCGGGAGCGACGCCGCGAGCACCCCTGTGGCGTAGGTCGCCGAGAGCACGCCCGCCTCGCCCTTCGTGAGGTCGTACCGGCTGACGAAGTGCGGCAGCAACGGCGCGAGCGCGGTGAAGAACATGATGTCCACCGCGACGATCGAGCTCAGGAGCAGGACGAGCCGGCGCACCGTTCGACGCTACCAAGCCGGTTTGAGCCGGACTTTGTGCTCCAGGGCACGAAGTTGCCTAACTCGGCTACGGGTTTGACGTCTAACACCTTCCGGAAAAGGTCGAAACGACCAGGCCACGGAAGCACGGATCCCGCGCCGCCCGCGGACGCGCTCTCCGGTCGAGCCGATCCAAATCGGACGTTCCGAGGAGGGGTCTCTGCGGTGGACGACAAGCGCATGCTCATACCCGTGCTCGCTGCCCTGCTGGCGGTGGGGGGGATGGCCTCGGGGCTCGCGGCGGCGACGGGACCGGCGAAGAAGGCCCTCCCGAAGAAGCCGCCGGTGCGGACCGTCGCCAAGCGGCACGTGAACCCGGCGGCGGCCCGGCGCCTGCGCAGCGCCGCACGCCGCTGGGAGGTGGTGATGGGCAGGCCGCACGTGCGCTCCCGGGCGCCGCTGAACACGCGCCGGGCGCTCCACTTCTGGCGCCGCCACGCCCGTCACGTCCTGCGGCTCGCCGCCCACCCGCCGCACAAGCGCGGCTGGCTCTGCATCCATCGATTCGAAGCGAGCTGGAGCGACTCCGGAGACCCGTACTGGGGCGGGCTCCAGATGGATCGCGGCTTCATGCGCACCTACGCGCCGAGGCTTCTCCTGCGGCGCGGCCTGGCGGACCGCTGGACCGCGCTCGAGCAGATGTGGGTGGCCGAGCGGGCGCACCGCAGCGGACGCGGCTACTCCCCGTGGGCCAACACGGCTCGAGCCTGCGGTCTCCTCTAACCTTTTCGCATGGAGAGGCCGGCGCGGACCGAGCTCCAGAACGACGAGCTGCTCCTGCGTCCGCTGCGGCTCGAGGACGTGCCGCGGGTTACCGAGCTCTGCCAGGATCCGGAGATCTCGCGCTGGACGCGGGTGCCCTTTCCTTACGAGGAGGCACATGCGCGCACCTGGATCGAGCAGACGATCCGCGACTGGGACGACCGCAGGCACGCCGAATTCGCCGTCACGGGCGCGGCGACCGGCAAGGTGATCGGTGCGATCGGGCTCCGCTTCCACCAGGACTACGCGCTCCAGGGGTCGATCGGATATTGGGTGGCCAAGGAGGCGCGCGGCCGCGGAGTCGCCACCGCCGCGCTGCGGCTCGTCTCGCGTTGGGCCCTGCGGGAGCTCGGCCTGCCACGGGTGCAACTCGTCACCGATCCCGAGAACGTGCCGTCGCAGAAGGTCGCCGAGCGCGCCGGCTTCCGCCGCGAGGGCCTCCTGCGCTCCTACATCGAGCTCCAGAACGGCCGTCGCGATTGTCTGATGTTCTCCCTGCTCGCAGGCGAGTTAGAGGACGAGAATCGGGGATAACAAGAACGAGATGGCCGAGCACGTCCACGACCTGGTTGCCACCCTTCTCGCCGAGGCGGAGGAGCAGGGCTGCCTCGAGCTCTCGCGCGTGAACGAGCTCGCGGCCGAGCACGAGCTGGACGAGGAGCAGGTGCGGGCCGTCTACGACGAGGCCGAGGAGCGCGGGATCGAGCTCCGCGACGACTGCGGCCGGGAGCGCAAGGAAAGCACCTATGTGAACGGCGACCTCGCCGTCGCCACCACCGACGCGCTCCAGCTGTTTCTGAACGAGGCGGGCCGCTGGCCGCTCCTGACCGCCGCGGAGGAGGTCGAGCTCGCCAAGCGGATCGAGCGCGGAGACACGGAGGCGAAGGAGCGGATGATCAACTCGAACCTCCGGCTCGTGGTTTCGATCGCCAAGCGCTACCAGGGCCACGGGCTCTCGCTGCTCGACCTGATCCAGGAGGGGATCATCGGCCTGATCCGCGCGGTCGAGAAGTTCGACTGGCGGCGCGGGTTCAAGTTCTCGACCTATGCGACGTGGTGGATCCGCCAGGCGGTCCAGCGCGGCGTGGCCAACAAGGCGCGCACGATCCGGATCCCGGTCCACATCGCCGAGCGAGAGCAGCGCATGGCGCGCGCCGAGCGGGAGCTGGCGCCGAAGCTGGGCCGCCAGCCCACCGAGGAGGAGATCGCGGAGCGCGCGAAGCTGCCGATGAAGCAGGTCCGCGAGGTTCGCGAGGCGGCGCGGGCGATCACGAGTCTCGACAAGCCGCTCGGCGACGAGGGCGAGAGCGTGCTCGGCAACCTGATCGCGGGCGAGCAGGCGCCGCCGGAGGAGGACGTCACGGTCAGCCTCGAGGAAGAGGTCCTGCACCGCGCAGTCGCTCAGCTGCCCGACCGCGAGCGCGAGGTTGTCAAGCTCCGATACGGGCTCGACGGCGACCGCGACCCGGCCTCGCTGGAGGCGATCGGGCGGGAGCTCGGCCTCACGCGCGAGCGGGTGCGCCAGATCGAGGCGAACGCGCTCGAGCAGCTCGCGGTCAACCGCGAGATCGAAGCGCTCAAGGACGTCGCCTAACTCAAAAGGAGGAAGGCGGCCCCTGCGGCAAGGACCGCCTCCCCATCAACTGACCAGGAGCGACGAGGAAGAGGGAGCTTCCAAGTAGACCCTTTGAGGTCATGCGCTCCGGCTATGACATCTAGTCGGCACGCCGACTCCAGTCGATCGTCCCCCGTTTGGGGGATTCGCTTGTCTCCTGTCGTGGGCCGCTCGGCCTACCCCGCAAGGGGCACGTCTCGCCGAGGAGCAATGGTGCGGGCTGGGGTCCCGTCTACTGCTGGTTTCGATTGAACCTGCCAAGCGCCGCCGCCGGCCCGGGCCCCTCGTGCCGGAACCGGCTCGCGCCGCCGATCGCGGAGCACCGTCCGGACGTCGTCCTGCACGGCCACACGCACGCCGGAGCGTTCGAGGGCTTTGTCGGCGATGTCCCCGTCTTCAACGTGGCCGTGCCGGTGCTCGGCCAAGACTTCTTCGTGTTCGAGCTCGACGGCGCGACCGTCAAGGCCACCGCCGCGTAACGGGCGCGAGACGCTGAGGGGCCATCTCCGTGAGGGGCCATCTCCGGCCTCTAGGCCGATGGACCTTTCCGACTGCCGCCTGCGTAGTTTGGGGAGTCAGCCACTTCCGATGGGGAGGCAAGAGATGAAGGCAGCGGGTCTCCGGGTCGCGTTCCTGTTCGCGGCGGTGCTGGCGGCCGTCGGAGCCGCTACCGCGCGGGCTGACGGCTTGCCCGTGCTCGGCGTCGACGTCGGCGGGGTCGGTCTGGTTGCGCTGTCCGGCGAAGCGCGTTACGTGACGCTCCCGGCCCGGCGGGCGACGGTCGTGGCGCGAGTGAACCCCAATGGCGGCCGTGTCCTTGCCTCGACGGTCGTCCCGGGCGCCTACACGATTCCGGCCGTCGCCTACGACGGATCGGCGAGCGGCCTCTCGAGCGACGGACGAATCCTGGTTCTGATCGAGCCGCGTCTCAGCTTCCCGCGCGCCCAGACGGCGCTCATGATCCTCGATGCCCGGCGGCTGCGCCCGCGAAAGGTGGTGAGCCTCCGCGGCGACTTCAGCTTCGACGCGATCTCGCCGGCCGGTTCCTTCCTGTACCTGATCCAGTACGTATCGCCGACCGACCCGACCAGATACCTGGTCCGCGCCTACGATCTGCGCGCCGGTCGCCTGCTCACCGCGCCCGTCACCGACCCCCGCGAGCGGGGAGAGAAGATGCGCGGATCTCCGCTCAGCCGTGCAAGCAGCTCGGACGGTCGCTGGGCGTACACCCTCTACGACGGCGCCGGCCAGACCCCGTTCGTCCACGCACTCGACACGAGCGGGCGCACCGCGCGCTGCATCGACCTGGACACGCTCGCCGGCGCCGACCTTTCCCGGCTGCGTCTTCGCTTCAGGGAAGGCACGCTCACCGTCGGCGACGGCAGGAAGGCCGTGGTCAACATCGACGCGCGAACCTTCCGCACGAGCACGCCGGCGGACTCCCTCGCGGATCCTTCCGGGCGGGATGCCCAGCGAGGCGGCACCGGGGTACCGTGGGCGCTCGTCGCCGCGCTCTCGGGCGTCGGCGCGCTCGCAGCGGCAGGAATGCTGTCCCTCGCTCTGCGACGCCGCCGCCAGCGCCTGGCGCTAGGCCTCTAGCCACCCGCCGTCCTGGGCGGATTGCGCTCGCGCTCGCTGTCGCTGCGCGGACCCGGGCCTAGGTCCCGACGACCTGGACGATCCAGCGGCGGTCGCGCTCGCGGTCGAGCTCGAGGAAGAGCACGCGCTGCCAGGTGCCGAGGCAGAGCTCGCCCTCCCGCACCGGGATCGACTCGCCGGCGGTTCCGAGCAGCATCGCCATGCAGTGCGAGTGGCCGTTCCCGAAGTCCATGTCCTCCTCGCAGATGTTCTCCGTCCGGCGGTCCCAGTCGTCGTGCGCGTAGTAGCTCTCGCTCGGGACGAGGCGCTTGAGTAAGTTGGCGAAGTCGTCCAGGAACCCGCTCTCGAACTCGTTCACGCGCACGCAGCACGTGGTGTGAGGGGAGTAGACGCAGGCGATTCCGTCGATGACGCCGCTCTCCTGGACCGCCTCGCTCACCTCCTCGGTGATGTCGCGGACGGCGAGGCCGCCGGTGGTTCTCAGTTGCCGCTCGTGTTGGAAGACCTTCACCTTCGCTCACCCTCCTCGTTGTGGACGGCCGCGGAGTGCGGGCGGGCCTATTGTGAGGGTTTCAGGGGGCAGTAGTCCAGCCCAAGGCGCTCGCTTGCGACGCCGACCATAGAGGCCGTGCCGGCTTTTGCCGGTGCGGCCGTCTCAAGCGTCACGCGCCCGCGCTCACGGTGACGGTGCCTTCCATCCCGAAGCTCCTGTGGCTGTCCACCGGGCAGTACATGTCGTAGTCGCCGGCCTTGGTGAACTTGACCGTGAAGGTCGTCTTCGCGCCGAACCCGACGTTCTTGCCCCTCTCCTCGACCCCGTTGCCCTCGACCTCGAGGCTATGCGTCTGCGCCCCCTCGTTGACCCCAACGAAGGTGTAGGTGCCGGGCTTCGGAAGCTTGATGGTCGTGGGGGTGAGGGTGAAGTCTTTCAGGATGATCGTGACCCTGGTTCCCGAGACACCCGCTCTCTCGCCGAGGGCGCCCTCGTTGGGGTTGCCGCCTCCGCCACCGCCGCACCCTGCGAGGAGAACTGCCGCCGGAATGAGAAGGATCAGCTTCCGCATGGCGGAAAAGCATACGACATTTGCGTTCGGAAGCCGCCTGCTCGAGGCTCGGTTTCGGCTCGGGTAGCCCCTTCGGAGTTAGGCCCCCGCGGACGGCGCTAGGCTTGCTTACGCGGGCCCGTAGCTCAGCTGGTCAGAGCAGCGGACTCATAATCCGTTGGTCGGAGGTTCGAGTCCTCCCGGGCCCATCAAGACGAAGGTGCGCGACCTCGGCCCGTTCGACGTGCGTCGCCTCTTCGACCATATCGGGCCCGAGCACACTCGCCGCCGCGCCGGCTCGAAGGACAAGCCGATCCGCGCGAGCGAGGTCTCGCCGGCGACGCTGGCGAAGCACCTGCGCCAGCTCGGCGCCTGCCTCGAGGCCGCGAGTGGGAAGCGCCACGGCGTTCGACCTCGCCGCTCGGCCTCTCCTGAGCTGGCATGCGGAATCCGCGTCGGACGATCGTTTCCTGCGCTGCGAGCGGCTTTCCCCGCGACCGCTCCTTGACTCATTTCGTGATCTTGATTTAGAACTTGCTGGCTCAGGAGAACCGGGTACTCCGAGCGAACGGCGGAGAGGGAGAGAGGCGATGGGCAGGAGGGGAGAGATTTCGCCTGCCCATCAGGCCTCAAACCGACGCACGCCGCGAAGCGAGCCTGCGGTAACTCGCCTGACCTCCGAACAGTCGCAAATCCATCTGGGATAAATGGACCGCGTAGCGATTGACTCACAGGGGCGGAGGATTACAAGGCGCGCCCTTCCGGCGGTCTCGCGCTTCGGGCAGTATTCCGATCCCGCTGGGCCGCTGGATCCCGTGAATCATGTACCTCGCTCGCCGCCGACGAACTTGGTCATCAGGACCAGTCCGCCGCGGGCGGGCCGCGTTGCAAGTGCGCGGGCGTTCGGCTCGCCGCCCGGTCCCCACTAGATCCTCGGTGTTCCCTCGCCGACGTCAGGCCGCGCGGCCCTTCTTGCCGCCCGAGGAACACGGATAATGGCCGCAGTGGAGCGGCTGGTCGTCACCCTGAGGCTGCGGAAGGGGACGCAGGAGCGGGCGGCCAGACTGATCGCCGGGGGCCCGCCGTTCGACCCAGCGGACCTTGGCCTCGCGCGGCACGAGGTCTACCTCGGCAACGACCTCGTCATCTTCGCGTTCGAAGGAGAGGACGTCGAAGAGCGAGTTCGCGCGCTCATCAACGACCCGGTCCGCTCGGCGTCATTCGCGGCCTGGGTGCCGCTCCTCGCCGGCCGCCCCGCGCTAGCCCACGAGGTCTACTACTGGGAGGCGGGCGGCTAGACGAGGGCCACGGCCAGGCGCTCGGGGAAGCCCACTGCGTAGACTGCACCGCGAGCCGTGCATCGGCGCCGGCGCGTCTCGCGAGATCCTCACCGGCTCCGAAATCACCGTTACCGGCTCGCGGTCACGACGATCTCCGCCGCGCAGCGAGCCGCGAGCCGCTCGGGCGAGGCGTCCGGCCCTCGGTGGCCTCGGTCGGTGACCACGCGCCCATGCTTGCCGCGCTTGATCGCGAGCAAGACCGCGCGCCGCTCAGAACGCTTCGCCGCCTGGTCGAGGTCGAGCATGAGCTCGGCCGAGATCTCGTGCTCGCGGCAGAGATCGCGCACGGAGCGGTCTCCGCGGAGGCCGGCCAGCACGATCTCCAGCTTCTGCTTGGCCGTGAACTTCCGGTAGTTGCGCTGCTCGCTCAACCCCATCTCCTTGTCGGTCGAGCGGCCATGCTGAGCCGGGCCGCGGACAGCCTCTCCGGGGCTACGCCCCTCCACGGCTGTCCGGCAATTCTCTCTCAGCTACGTGTCAACGCGGGACCGGGGTGCAGGCCATGGGCGGGCTGTGGAGAACGTTGTCACCTCTCGTCGGCCGGTGGGCTCGGCGTCTGGTACCTGAACGCGCCGAGTCGGCGGCGGAGCGCTGAGCCGACCTCTTCCGCAGGCTTCTCGGACGTGGCCTCGGGCGCGTCCTCGGTCGCTTCGAGCCGCCCGGCGTGCCACAGGTCGACGTTCAGCCGCTCGATCTCCTCGATCAGGAGCAGGATCGCCCGGCCTGCGGCCCCTACCTCGGCCCGGCCGTCGTTCAGCAGACCCTCCCCCCAGGTCCGGAGGATCTCGATCTTGTCTTGGTCGAGCCGCTCCGTCGGCAGAGCTAGATCACGGGGGACACCCTGGCTCCCCTCAGTGCCGGCGGCGGGATCAACGTGACCAATGACGAGACTCATACCGTGTCCCCGTTCCCTCGTCAGAAGGCGGATAACCAGGTCGTTCGGCCGTGGCCGTGGCGGCGTTGGTATGCGTCCTCGGCCGAGAAGCGGAGGCGCTTCGGGCCGGACGGGTCGCCGTGGGAGACGAGCATCGGGTCCGGTCCGGCCGCGACGACGACGCAGACGTGCTGGCCGGTGCTCGGCGGCAACCAGACGACGACGTCGCCGGGCTTGGCCGCAGTGCGCGGGATCCGCCGGAGGTGGCGCAGCATCGAACCGGTGTACGCCGGCCGTCGCGGGTCGTAGGCGCCGCTCGCGTTCGGGTTGGGCGCCCCCGCCCAGCAGTAGCAGAGGGTCGCGAACGCGGAGCAGTCGGTCGCGAGCGGCAACGTCCCACGGCTCCCGAGGGCGCTCAGGCGGACGGAGCCGTTCTGGCTGTAGCCGATCTGGCCGCTGTGCGTACAGCCCCAGAGCGCCCAGTCAACGATCTGCTTGCGAATCCCCTTCTCCGACCGCGCCTGCCGGAGGCGCTTGGCGCGCCGCTGCTGGAACGGCCGCGGCAGCGGCTTCTTGCCGCCGAGGAAGGCCCACAGCTGCGGCCCGAAGCTCGCGTTGACGGCTCCGTCCGGATAGCCGAGCTCCCATTTCGCACGACGCGTCGCTCCGGCGGTGAGATCTCCGTACTCACCGTCGATCCCGCCGGGCTCGAACGAGCCGAACCTGCTCTTCGCGAGCAGGCGCTGCGCCTCCTTCACGTCCGGCCCGGTCATCATCGGGTTGGTCAGCCGGAGCGCCCGTGGGCCCACGTCGACGGCCGCCTTCCCGCCTTCGTGCAGCCGCTTCAGTAGCACCGCGGCGCCGCACTGGGCCGAGACAGCGGTCGGCGAGAACCTCCCGTCGGCGACGTACTTCCCGCGCGTGTAGTGGTTCGAGAAGCTCCAGAGGTACGGCGACAGAACCTGCGGGTGATTGTCGCGGTAGCCGAAGCCGTTGTAGCCCTCGAGCTTGAAGAGGATCCCCGGGACGCTCCAGTCCTTCCACTCCCCGAAACGCTGGTAGGCGAGCGCGTCGATCGCGCTCTGCTCCCAGGTGAACGGCGGCCTGCCCGCCTTCGGGCGGCCCGCCGGAACGTGCGTCGTCCGGGCCGTGAGCGGATCGCCGTTGTGGAGGTGCCGCGTGAAATCCATCCCGGCCTCCATGTTGTGGATCACCGCGACGACGTACCACGGCATCCCGAGCGCCTTTGCGACCTTCTCGTAGCGCCGCCGGTTCGCCGCCATCCGCCGGACGATCTTGTCGACCGCGGCCTTCCGGCTGGGGCGGATCAGGCACGACTCGTACAGGAGGGCGTACTCCCTGCCCAGCTTCTTCGTCAGAGCGGCCATCAGCGGGTCGGCTCGGGTGCCGCCCCGAGGTCGTCGAGCGACGGCGCTTCCTCTTCCTCCTGCCGGCGCTGGCGCTTGCCGCGGGCGACTGCCGTCTCGACCGTGGGGCCGAGCAGCATGTCCTGAGCGAGGCGTTCGCTGAAGCCGGCCGCGAACGAGAAGAGGATGAAGAAATACGCGCTCTGCTTGCCGTCGGTGACATCGAGCGCGATCACGCCGCTCTTGAGGGCGAAGTACGTCATCAGGCCGAAGACGGCGCCGACGAAGGGACGGAGCGCGCCCAGCGTCCGCAGCGTGTCCTTGCCGAACTCCCAGTCGACCCGCACCTTGCCGGAGTTCATGCGCGCCATCACGCTCATCAGCGCTCCGACGCTTCCCGCGGCGAAGCAGAAGAGCCCGATCCGCGCCGAGGGATTGCCCAGGTCGACGATCTTCAGCAGCCACGCGAGGACGGCGAGCAGGACCATCGGGACCATCCCGATCAGCATCCCCGCCACGTAGACGATCTGCCCCGACCGGACGGCGGCGTTCCGGTAGTACTTCTCGATCTTGGTGAGCTGCTCGTTGGTCGTGCGCTCGACCTCGGCGATCGCCCGGTCGTTGCGCGCGCGCGCCGTCTCGGCGAACCCGAGCAGGAAGCTGATCACAGTGAAGAGCGACTGCATCGCCAGCCGCAGGCTCGTGTCGCGCAGCACCTCGTGCACGCGGACCGAGAGGCTCTCGCACCGGTAGAGAAGCGTCATCAGCTTGGGCTCGTCCTTCGTCTTCCAGTGGGTCGCCCAGTGCAGCCTGACCACGTCCGGCAGGATCAGCGGCCGCCGCTTGATCGTGAGCGCGACCGCGGAGGCCTCGTCGGCGCACCAGTACGCGTTAACGATGTGTCCGTGCCGTGCTTCGAAGCGCGCCTCGAAATCGCGGTAGCGCTCCTCGGCGCGTCCTTCGTAGGGCTCGGAGTTCCCGGCATGGAGCTCCTGCTGGCGCAGGTGGTGCGCCCAGACGAGCTCCGGAAACGAGACCCCTCGCTCCGCGCGGTAGCGCTGAACGAGCTTTGCGAAACCCCTCTCTCTCCGAGCCGCGAGGGTGGGTGCTTCCGTCGCGCTCATCGTGCCCTCCTCTTCCGAGGCTGGGCCGCACTACGAGCGTAGGACTATCCGGAACGTTTGGCAAGCCCTCCAGAGCCGATCGTCGTCCCTACGTGCCGGACGAGGTCGGACGCCTTCGGAACGGCTTCCTCGTCCTCCTCGAGGATTGCTCGGAAGGCCTCTTCGCACCAGCGGTCCTTGTCCGCCTCCGGGGCGTCGTGCAGGAGGATGCCGATCAGCCGCTCGGCGCCGTCGAGGCGGCCCCAGAGGTAGTCCTTCTCCCGCCCGGACCGGCTGAGGAAGGCGCCGAAGTGGTGGCTCTCCGCGCCCTTCAGCTTCTTGTGCCGCTCGTTCGGGACGGGGATGCGGTGCGTGTCACGCGGGCTGATCCGCACGATCTCGACGTCGTCGCGCTCGCCGACGTCGCTCAGCGCCTGCACCGGGTAGAGGAGCACGTCCCAGAAGGGGAAGCCGAGGTAGCGGACGAGCAGGTCCGAGCGGCGGTCGTGCTCCCAGCCCTTCGTCAGCTCGAGCAGGTCGGCGTAGAGGGCTGCCGTGAACCCGGACAGCTTCTCGTGCAGGAACTCGCGGAGCGCCGCTTCGAGGGCAACGAGCTGCCCGGCGTGCTCGTCGGCGTAGTTCTTCGCGTCGAAGCCCTTCGTCTCCAGGAACTCGCGCATCTCGTCGGCGGCGAAGCACGCGGTATAGCGGCCGGTCAGCGCAGGATCGAAGCCGGTTCCCGACATCGCGTCGCGCAACGTTGCGACGGCCGCCCAGAGGCGAGCCTTGACGGCGTCCAGGTCCTCGCGCGCCGGGTAGCCGGGCGCGCCGGCGAACGGATACCAGGCGTTCAGGCCGTCCGTCACGAAGCGCAGTCGTCGCTCGCCGTAGCCGAGGTCGAAGGCGATCAGGAATTCGAGCTGCCGCGGCGAGGGCTCGATGCGCTGCTCGAACAGCTTCTCCGTCTCGGCCCAGCAGCGGAGCGCGCTCCGGGCCAGGAGCGCGTGCGTGGAGTCGGCCGGCAGATCGCAGACGGCGCACGCCGTCGCGGCGTAGCGGTCGACGACGCCGCTGATCTTCAGGCGGACGTAGGTCGCGTAGCTGAACCCGGCGCTCTTGCGCGCCTCCTCGTCGAGCCGCGCCCGGATCTGGGCGAGCTCGGGGCTCTCGGGGTCGTCGGGGATCTGCGGGAGCGGGCCCGCGATCTCCCGCACCCGCTGCTCGACCGTCGGCCAGCCCGTCTCGACGATGTCGCCGATCCGCCGGACGCGCTCGTTCAGCGCGCCGACCTCGACCAGGTCGTCGAGGATCGGCTCCGAGCGGGGAAGGCCGGCGAGACCGCCGATCGCGGCGGCGACGGTCGACGGCGCGGCATGCTTCGACGCCCGCCGGTTCTCGCCCGGGTCGGGCTCGAGGTAGAGCAGGCGCCGGTCGACCTCGACCTCGGCGGGACGCTCTCTGATCGCGTCGATCGCCGGCCCGAACGGCTTGTTGTCGAGGACGCCGCCGTCGACGAACCACGTCCAGGCCGGGGGGAACTTCGCCAGCTCATGGAGGCGGAAGAAGCGCTTCTCGAGCGCCTGGAGGTCGATCGGGCGGTCGCCGAGCCACCCCTCGAGCGCCTCGAAGCCGACCGGCGGGAAGACGCCGGGAATGGACGACGTCGTTCGGGCCGCGAAGGTGAGGGCCCCGTTCGAGCCGGGGTCGAAGTCGTCGTGACGCCGGTCGCCGCCGTAGCGGAACGCCAGCACGTGGCGGTGGCGCGTGTCGTGGATCGGGTTCGGGTCGGCGTAGGGCACCTGGCGCCCGTACCCGTAGAAGTCGGTGACGGTGACGAACAGCTCGAGCAGATGCCGATCCGGCAGCAGCGACGACAGCGTCGCCGGCTCCGGCCCCTGCTTGTCCATCTTCCCGAACGCGTCATAGACCCACTTGGCCATCACGTCACCCTTGAGCGGTGCGTGCTTGGGCGCTCTGAGAGCGACCCACGCCACCTTCAGCGGCCGCGGCAGGAAGCGGGGCGCGGCGAGCAGCCCGTCGATGTCTCCGCGCTCGAACCAGAGGTTGCGGAGCTCGTCCTGCGAGAGGTTGTGAGCGAGCGCCTTGGCGAGGCAGATGCCGTTGATCCCGCCCGCCGAGGTGCCTGCGATCACGTCCACGACGACCAGCGTTCGGACGCCGTCGCGGCGCTCCGCCAGCTCGCGCAGGAGCCGCCCGTAGACCCGTTCGCTGGGCGTGCCCGAATCGAGGAGGGCCGACCCTCTGACGAGCCGGTGGATCTCCTTCGTCACCCCGTGCATGTAGACCGCGAGCGAGGAGCCGCCGTAGCAGACGACCGCGAGGCGGAGCTCCCTCGTCCGGCCGCCGCCTCGGTTCCCCCCGTGCGCGCCCATCCCGGCAAGGCTCGCCAGCGAGCGGCGAGGTGTCAAGGGGTCAAGAGCCCGCCTCAGCCTGAAGCCTTGTGCCGTCGGGGCGCGCTGTGCGGCGCGTGGACTGCGTCCTCGGTCGCACACGTATCCTCCGGATACGAGCGCTCTCTGCGTCCTTGCCACGCACCACCCATCGCGCCCCGACAGCGAAGCGTCAGTCTGAAGCGAGCTCCAAGGGCGTGGCTAGAATCACGGCGATGGCCGAAACCGGGACGATGCGGGTCAAGAGCGGCCTCGCCGAGATGCTCAAGGGCGGGGTGATCATGGACGTCACGACCGCCGAGCAGGCCCGGATCGCCGAGGACGCGGGGGCCGTGGCGGTGATGGCGCTGGAGCGCGTGCCCGCCGACATCCGTGCCGAGGGCGGAGTCGCGCGCATGGCGGACCCGGACAAGATCCGCGAGATCCAGGAGGCGGTGACGATCCCGGTGATGGCGAAGTGCCGGATCGGCCACTTCGTCGAGGCTCAGATCCTGGAGGCGCTCGAAGTGGACTACATCGACGAGAGCGAGGTGCTGACGCCCGCCGACGAGGAGCACCACGTGGACAAGTGGCGCTTCACCGTCCCGTTCGTGTGCGGCTGCCGGAACCTCGGCGAGGCGCTGCGCCGGATCGCCGAGGGCGCGGCGATGATCAGGACGAAGGGCGAGGCCGGCACGGGCGACATCGTCAACGCCGTCCGGCACATGCGCTCGGTCTACGGCCACATCCGCCGGCTCGGCGCGATCGAGCCCGACGAGCTCTACGCCGAGGCGAAGGAGCTCCAGGCGCCCTACGAGCTCGTCAAATGGGTGGCCGAGAACGGCCGCCTGCCGGTCGTCACCTTCACCGCGGGCGGGATCGCCACTCCGGCCGACGCGGCGCTCTGCATGCAGCTCGGCGCCGACGGCGTGTTCGTGGGCTCGGGGATCTACAAGTCGGCCGACCCCTCGCCGCGCGCGAAGGCGATCGTCGAGGCGACGACGTACTTCCGCGACGCCGAGATCCTCGCGCGCGTCTCCGGCGGCCTCGGCGACCCGATGGCCGGCCTCTCCGCGGCCGCGCTCGCCCCCGAAGACCTGCTCGAGACCCGCGGCTGGTAGGGCCGCTCTAGCTCCCAGTCGGGAGCGTGACGGCGAAGCGCGACCCTCGGCCTGGATGCGACTCCACCGACAGGCGCCCGTCCATCCGCTCGACCAGCTCGCGGCAGATGTAGAGCCCGAGCCCGCTGCCGCCGACGCCCTGGGTTTGTTGCGGGTCGAGCCGGTAGAACTTCTCGAAGATCCGCTCCTGCTCGACGCTCGGGATGCCCAGACCCTGGTCGGCGACCTCGATCACGCAGTCGCCGTTTCCGGCTGCGAGCCGGACCTCGACCTCGCCCCCGCCGGGTGAGTACTTGATCGCGTTGTCGACGAGGTTTGCGAGCACCTGCCTAAGCTTGTTCTCGTCGCAGACGATCGACGGCGCGGAGTCTGTGGTCAGCCGGAGCGAGATCCCGTCCGGCAGGTGCAGCGAGGCGGACTCGATCACGCCGGCGGCGACCTCGACCGGGTCGCAGTGTCCGATCGCCAGCTCGACTGCGTTGGCGTCGAGCTGTCCCGCGAGCAGGATCTGGTCGACGATGTGCGCGAGGCGCACCGCTTCGGCCTCGATCATCTCGAGGAACGCGGCGCGATCGTTCTCGCCGAGCTCGAGGTCTTCCCGGCGCAGCGTGCGGACGGCGCCGTAGACCGCCGCGAGGGGCGTCCGCAGCTCGTGAGAGGCGGTGGCGACGAAGTCGCTGCGAGTCTTCTCGAGCGCGTGCTCGTCGGTCACGTCCTGGAGCGCGTAGACCGTGCCCTCGCCGAAATCGACGCCCGAGACTGCAACCCAGAGCTCGCGCCCGTCGAGCACGAGCGGGACAGTCACCGGACGGGCGGCGGCCTCCCCGGGCCGGACGAGGATGAGCTGCGAGGTGAATGCCTGCCACTCGGAGAGCACCTCGTCGACCTTCCTGCCGCGCGCGTCGGCTCCGGCGACCCCGGTGATCGCCTCGGCAGCCGGGTTCCAGTGCCGGACGACGCTCTCGTCGTCGAGCAGGACGACTCCGTCGGCGACGTAGGCGAGCGCGCGGGCGGCATTGGCGCCCTTCTCGGCGTCTTCGTACAACAGCGCGTTGTCGACTGCGGCGCCCGCCCGCCGCGCAAGCTCGACCGCGAGCTCGAGGTCGGCCCCCGTGTAGGGCGGGTGGGACTCGGCCGCGATCAGCGTCAGAGCGCCGAACGTCCGCCCGCGCGCCTTCAGCAGGACGCAGATCGAGGAGCGGGGGCCGAGCTCCTCGACGATCTTCCGCAGCTCCTCGTCACCGCTGATCGCCTCCTCCAGGACCTGCTCGCTCAACTCGGGTAGGAACTCGGGCTCGCCGGTGCGGAGCACCTGCGGGACGCCGTGTGGGTCGTCCGGCTTCGGCGGGTAGCGCTCCTGGAGCTCGTAGGCCCACCTCACCTTCTCCGGATCCTGATGGGCGACCGCGAGCCGCGCGATATCGCCGTTCTCGCCGGTCATGTCGATCGCGCACCAGTCGGCGAGGCCGGGGACGGCGAGCTCCGCCAGCCGCGCGAGCGGTCGTACTCCAGCGACGAGGAGAGCAGCTCGCTCGCCTCCGCCAGGAACGACATCCGCCGCCGCAGGGCCTGCTCGGCCTCGTAGAGTCGCGCACGCTCGAGTGCCTGGGCCGCCTGGCGCGCCAGCGTTACCTTCATCTCCCGCCGCTCGAGCCCGAACTGCATGTCCTCCCCGAACGAGAGGGCCATCGCGCCGATCACGCGGTTCTCGATCGCAAGCGGAAGGACGGCGAGCGCGTGGCTCTCGCCGCCGTCGCCGGCGAGGTGGGGGAAGAGCTCGTTGCGCTCCTGGCGCGACGCGATGAAGAGGGGTTCGCCGGTCCGAACGACGCGGGACATCGGCACGTCCTCCTCAAGCGGGAAGCGCTTCCAGTGGTCGAGGAGCGGCGCGGGGTAGCCGCGCAGGGCATGGAACTCGATCTTCTCGCCGTCCTCGCTCAGCACGGCGATTGCGCCGGCCCTCGCCTCCGCGGCGGGCACCCCCTCGGTCAGAATCGCGTCGAGCACCTGCTGCGGTGTGATCGCCTCGGCGAGCGCCTCGGTGACGCGTTGCAGCCGCCGCGCGCGGTCGTATGCGTCGACCGACGCGCGTGCGGGTAGCGCCGGCTCTTCTCCCCGATGACGGAGCTTCACCGCTCGTCCTCGGCGGTGATACGGCTTCGCAGCAGCTCGCGCTCGCCGCGCTCCACTCGGTCCAGCACCTCCTCGACCAGCTCGCCGATCCCGACCGGGTCGAAAGGCTTGACCACGTAGCCGACTCCTCCGAGCTCCCGGCCGCGGCGGCGGTCGGCCGCGTCGGCCCGCGCGGTCAAGAAGACGACCGGAATCTCGCGCGTCTGCGGATCCTCGGCGAGGGCCCGCGCCACGCTCCAACCGTCCTGCCCGGGCATCATCACATCCAGCAGGACGAGATCCGGCCGCTGGCGCCGTGCCAGCTCGAGACCTTCCTCCCCGCTCGGCGCCTCGAGCACCTCCATCCCGGAGGCGCTCAGGTTGACGCGGCAGAGCATCCTGATCGAGCGCTCGTCGTCGATCACGAGCACCCGCCGCGTCGTCTGCCGCGCGGGCCGGGCGAAGCCGCCGGCGTGAGGCTCCGGCCGCCTCGGCGGCCACGGGCTGTTGTGGCAGCGCCAGTGCAGCCGTCCACCGGCAGGGGCTGGCCTGCGAAGCGGGATCGACCGGGTCGGTAGAGAAACCTCTGCTCGCACCAAGAGAAGCTCGATTCTAGGGGCGTACATCGGCCGTGGATAGGGCCGCGATTAGAATCGAATGGGTGAACGAGGCCCCAAGAATCGGCGTCCTGGCGGTGCAGGGGAACTTCCGCGAGCATGCGACGATGCTGCGGCGGCTCGGCGCGGAGGCGGTCGAGGTGCGCAAGCCGGAGCAGCTCCAGCGGCTCGACGGGCTGATCGTCCCGGGAGGCGAGTCGACCGCGATCGCGCGGCTCGTGCGCCTCTACGGGCTCGAGGAGGCGATTCGCAGCTTCGATCGGCCCGTGCTCGGTACATGCGCCGGGATGATCCTGCTCGACCGCCGGCATCTCGGCCTGCTCGACCTGGCGGTGAGCCGCAACGCCTACGGGCGCCAGGTGGCGAGCTTCGAGGCCGACCTCGAGCTGCTCGGAGAGGAGGAGCCGCTGCGGGGAGTGTTCATCCGCGCGCCGCGTGTGGAGGCGGTCGGCCCGGACGTCGAGGTGCTGGCCGAGCTGGACGGCGAGCCGGTGTTGCTCCGCGAGGGCCGGATCATCGTCGCAGCCTTCCATCCCGAGCTGACGGACGACACGCGTGTCCACGAACGGTTTCTCGATCTCGTGCGGGAGGCGATGAGTGTCCGGGCATAGCAAGTGGTCGTCGATCAAGCACAAGAAGGGCGCCGCCGACGCCAAGCGCGGCAAGCTCTTCTCGAAGCTCTCGCGCGCGATCATCGTCGCGGCGCGGGAGGGCGGCCCCGACCCGGCCGCGAATCTCGCGCTGGCGAACGCGGTCGAGAAGGCTCGCTCGTACTCGATGCCGAAGGACAACATAGAGCGCGCGATCGCACGCGGCTCCGGCGCCGACGCGGCGGCCGAGGCATTCGAGCAGGTCGTCTACGAGGGGTACGGCCCGAACGGCGTCGCCGTGATCGTCGAGGCGCTGACCGACAACCGCAACCGCACCGCAGCCGACGTTCGCGCCGCCTTCACGAAGCACGAGGGCAACCTGGGCGGCTCGGGCTCGGTCGCGTGGCTGTTCGAGCGCCGCGGCGTAATCCTGGTTGACGCGGACCGCTTCGACGAGGACGACGTGATGCTGGCGGCTGCCGAGGGCGGGGCGGAGGACATCGAGCGAGAGGGTTCGAGCTTCCGCGTCACCGCCGCGCCGGAATCGCTGACCGCCGTGCGCGAGGCCCTCGAGCAGGCCGGGATCGAGGTCGATTCCTCGGAGCTGACGATGGTGCCGAAGACCACAGTCAGCCTGGAGGACGAGAGCGCGGCGAAGAAGACCTTGCGCCTGATCGACGCGCTCGAAGAGAACGACGACGTCCAGGAGGTCTACGCGAACTTCGACATCCCCGAGCGACTGATGGAAGCCGCCGCAACCTAGGCGGCTCGTGGATGCTTCAGCTCGAGCTCGACGTCGAAGGGGACGCCTTCGGGAACCAGCCCGCCGGGCTCGAGCTCCCCTTGGAGGCGTAGCCGGCGCGGAAGACCGTCACGTCTTGCCACCGCGACGTCGACGCGGGCGGCGCGGATCGACCCAGGATCGCGATCGGCAGCGATGGCAGCAGCGGATGGAGATCCCGCAGCGCGCCCTCGACGTCCAGGTCGGCCCGGGCGCACTCGAGGCTCCTCGCACAGGCGAACCGGCGAAGGTGCTTCGTCCAGCCGGTGAGATCGAGGCTGGAGAGCGGCACGTCGTCGACTCGGAGGATCGCGGAGCGCTCGATCGGCATCAGCGCGTGCACGGTCGCATGAAGCTCGATCGTTCCGCCGCGGATCCGCGCCAGCCCGTCCTCTGCGGGCAAAGACCGCGCGCCCGTCGCTGGGCCCACCGCAACCGGCGAGCACGAGCACCAGAGCACCAAGCAACACAGTGTTACTTGGGATTCGACGCGGCTGGAGTCGTCCCACCGTGCGCGAGGCTACGGCAAGGGAGGAACGTCCGGGCTGGTCCCTAATCTCTCGCCGTGACGGTTCTCGGCATCGATCCAGGCACGGCTGCTTGCGGGTACGGCATCGTCCACGAAAGCGGAAACCGCCTGAGGGCGGTGGACTTCGGGTGGTGGCAGACGCCCGCCGGACGGCGACCGGAGCTGCGCCTGAAGACGATCTTCGACGGCGTCGGCGAGCTGATCGCGGAGTTCGAACCGGCTGCCGTCGTGCTCGAGGAGTGCTTCGTCGGCGTCGACGCCCGCACCGCGCTCTCCGTCGGCCAGGCGCGCGGCGCCGTGCTCGTCGCGGCCGCGTCGTTCGGCATCGAGTGCGCTGAGTACGCGCCCTCGCACGTGAAGCAGGCCGTCTGCGGCTACGGCCGCGCGGAGAAGGCGCAGGTCCAGCGAATGGTGATGGCGATCCTCGGCCTCAAGACGGCGCCGGCGCCGCATCACGCCTCCGACGCTCTCGCAGTCGCGATCTGCCACTCGCTCGCGCCGCCGCTGCTGAGGATCGCCGGGTGATCGCGCGCCTGCGCGGAACCCCGGTCGCGCGCACGGGCGAGCGGCTCGTGCTCGACGTCGGCGGCGTCGGCTACGCGCTCAGCGTCACCCCGACCGTCCTGCGCCTCGCCGAGCGCGGGGGAGAGGTTGCGCTCGAGACCTACCTGCACGTCCGCGAGGACACGCTCCAGCTCTACGGCTTCGGCGAGCCGGCCGAGCGCGAGCTGTTCGAGCACCTGCTCGCCGTCTCGGGAGTCGGGCCCAAGGTCGCGCTGGCGATCGTGTCGGGCTCGCCGCCGGCGGACCTGCGCCGCGCGATCGTGCTCGAGGACACGGCCCGGTTCGAGGCGATCCCCGGGATCGGCAAGAAGACCGCCCAGAGAGTCGTGCTCGAGCTGAAGGAGAAGCTGGGCTCGACCGCCTTCGCACCCGAGCCCACTCGCCTCGGCGCCCGCGAGGCGCTGATGGAGCTTGGCTACTCGATCGTCGAGGCGGAGCAGGTCCTGGCCGGGATCGATCCGGACCTCCCCGTCGAGGAGCAGGTGCGACAGGCGCTGCGGGAGGCCGCGTGACCAGCGCCGAGACGCAGTTTCTCGCGCCCGCCGTCAATCCGGAGGAGGACGAGCTCGAGCGGTCGCTGCGGCCGCGCCGGCTGGACGACTTCGTCGGGCAGGAGCGAGTCAAGGAGCAGCTGTCGATCGCGCTCGAGGCGACCCGTTCGCGCGGCGAGGCGCTCGACCACCTGCTCCTGATCGGCCCGCCCGGCCTAGGCAAGACGAGCCTCGCCTTTATCGTCCGGGAGGAGCTCGGCGTCGGCCTCCGCTCGGCCGCCGGCCCCGCGCTCGAGCGCAAGGGCGACGTAGCGGCGATCCTGACGGGCTTGGGCGAGCGCGACGTGCTCTTCATCGACGAGATCCACCGGCTCAGCCACGCGGTCGAGGAGATCCTCTACCCGGCGCTCGAGGACTTCCGGCTGGACATCGTCGTCGGCCAGGGACCGGCGGCCCGGACGCTGACGCTCGACCTGCCGCCGTTCACGCTGATCGGCGCGACCACGCGCACGGGCTTGCTGACGACGCCGCTGCGCGACCGCTTCGGGATGACCTTCCGGCTCGAGCACTACGAGCCGCCGGAGCTGGCGCGGATCGTCAGGCGCTCGGCGCGCATCCTCGGCGTCGAGGTCTCCGACGACGCCGCCGACGAGATCGCGCGCCGCTCGCGCGGCACGCCGCGGATCGCGAACCGCATTCTCCGGCGCGTCCGCGACGTGGCGGAGGTTCGCCACGAGGGCGCGATCACGACCGAGATCGCGCGTGAGGCGCTCGAGCTGCTCGAGGTGGACGAGCGCGGGCTCGAGCGGACCGACCGGGCGCTCCTACGAGCGATCACCGAGAAGTTCGAGGGCGGCCCGGTCGGCCTCTCGACGCTCGCCGTCGCTCTCGGCGAGGAGCCGGACACGATCGAGGACGTCTACGAGCCCTACCTGCTCCAGCTCGGCTTCCTCCAGCGCACGCCGCGCGGCCGGGTTCTCACCCGGCTCGGGCGCGAGCACGTCGGCGCGGCGACCGAGGACTCGGCGCTCTTCTAGGTGTCCGAGGTCTGGATCCCGGGTGCCGCGGGGCCGCTGGACGAGCTCGTCACGCGCATCCACCTGCGCATCGAGGAGTTCGTCGCGAGGCACGGCAAGCAGGCGGTCGTGGAGGTTCAGCTGCGCGACGGCCCCACCGCGGTGCTGCGCTCGTTCTCGGCCGAGCCCGGCTCCGGCTTCATCACGCTCAGCCCGCACGGCGAGAACGGCGACGAGGAGGAATGGATCGTCCCCGTCGCCGCCGTCGCCCGAATCACCCTGCGTGCCGCCGAGGAGCGGGAGCCGTTCGGCTTCTCGCTTCCCGACGCGGGCTAGCGGCCGGCCGCGTCGACGAACCGCCCGAGCACGAAGTCCCAGCCGGAGTCGTATTCGCCGAACGACTCGGCAGCCTCGTCGTCGTACCGCTCCCAACCGCGGTGCTCGAGATCGACGCGCGTGCCCCCGCCCTCGGGCGTGAAGCGAACCTCGAGCTCCGTCGTTGGATTGGCGGGATTCACGTTCCACTCGATCGCGACCCGGTGCGGGGGTTCCCAGACCAGAACCGTTGCCCACTGGTTCTCCCGGCCGCCCGCCAGGCGGTCGTAGACTCGGCCGCCTTCGTGGGGCTCGTAAACAACCGCCTCGGGCTTCTCGCCGCTGGCCGAATGCGACTCGTACGGCCACCACGTCGTCTTCTGCTTGGTGAACAGCTCGAATGCCTGCTCGGGCGAGCACTTCACCGTCACGCTCTTGCGGACCGTCAGGTCCTGTGCTTGCGCATTCATCGGTCCCTCCTCTCGTTTGCGTCCGCGGCCGCCTTGAAGTCGGCGAGCGCCGCATCCCAGAACTGGTCGAAGTACGCGCGAAGCGCTCCCAGCCCGTCCGGATCGAGCCGGTAGAGGCGCCGGGTGCCGTCCCGGCGCTCGCTCACGAGCCCCGCTTCCTTCAACACCCGCAGGTGCTGCGAGACCGCGGGGCGGCTGACCGGCAGCTCGCCCGCGATCTCACCGACGGCGCGGGGACCTCGGCGCAACTGCTCGAAGATCGCCCGCCGGGTCGGATCGCCCAGCGCGTCCATGGCAGTTCGGTAAGCCATGACTTACGTAAGTATAGAATTACACTAGGCGGAAGTCAAGCCGGGTGCGGCTGAGCCGCGTCTCTTCGAGCCTCTTTCGAGGATCGTCCCGTACCGCACGATGTACCCGTGGCAGAAGAGGGATTCGACGACGCGACGCTTATCATGGAGGTGCTCTTCGACATCCGTGCGAATACGGAGCACATCATCGATCTGCTGAGGGAAGACGGTGGGGAAGAAGAGGAAATGGACGCCTGAGGAGTACGCGGCCTGGAAGGCCCGCTCCGAGGATCTCTCTCGCAGGCTCGGGCGATTGCCCGTCGCAAGGCGTGGGCCGCTGAGCAGCGCCGCGGCGCGGGTGAATCTAGCGCCTGAACTGGAGCTCGTGCCAGGAGGGCGTCGGCGCGAGCTCGAGGAGCGCGTGCTCGCCGCCCGGCTCGAGGTAGGTGAACTCCGAGGCGCCGTCGTCCCAGGCGACGTCGAGCCGGCCGTCCTTGACCCGGTGGTCGAGCCAGGCGCCGCGGAAGACGAGCTTGCGCAGCCAGTAGACGAGCGACTCGCCGTCCACGAGCGAGAGCCGCTCCCAGTGGCGGACGAGGTAGCGGCCGAGCTCGCTGCGGGGCTCTTCGATCAGGCCGTCGGCGGTCAGCTCGACCAGGTCCTCCGTCTCCTCCTCGTCGAGCTCGTTGTCGTCCACGAGCCCGAGCTTGAACGCGGCGGCCGAGACGCGTTGGGCGAAGTCGGCGCCGTTGAAGCTGAACCGGAGGCGCAGGAACTCCACGACGATGTCGTCGCCCGAGGAGTAGTTCTCGGCGTCCACAGGGAGAGGATAGCCCTGGCACCCGAGGCGTTCGCTTGCGACGCCGACCAGAAGAGGCCGCGCCGGCTTTGCCGGTGCGGCCGTCTCAGGCGTTCGCTTGCGACGCCGGCCAGAAGAGGCCGTGCCGGCTTTGCCGGCGCGCCCGTCTAAACTGACTTCGTGAGCCTCCGCGCGGCGCTGGTGTCCGGTGTGGTCACGGCCGGACTCGTGCTACTGGTGGTGTGGCTCTTCGAGCTGCCGCTGGAGCGGGCGGCGGTCCTGGCGCCGGTTCTGGTGGTCGTCTTCGGCGCCGCAGCGGGCCTCGTCGTCCTCTGGACGCGGGTCGGCTGGGAGTCGCTGCGGCGTGGCGGGCATCCTTGGCGGTGGGTGGCGGTCGGGGCGGCCGCGTTCGCGCTGCTCGTCGTGCTCTCGCTGCTCGGCGTGAAGTTGCCGCGCGAATAGCGGGACCGCAGCGGCCGCCCGGCCCGTATCTCAACTGTGCGATCCATTGTTGTCACGGCAACAACCCTGCTCGTCGTCCTCCTTGCGCCGGCAGCCGGCGCAGACGGGGGCGGTCGGGCCGAAGACGTCGCTGTTGGGTCCGGACGGGTCTGGACCACGCTCGACAATCGCGTCGTCGCCGTCGATCCTGCGACCGGACGCATAGAAGTGCCGGCGATCCACACCGGCGGTTACGGGGCGGGACTCGCCGTCGACGGTCGGACCCTCTGGCGGCTCCAGCCGCACAGCCTCGTCGCGGCAAGCGTCTCGACGCGTCGCGTGCGCTTCCGCACCCGGTTGCGCGCGGCGCACTCCCCACAAGCCGTGGCCGTCGGAGGCGGCTCGGTCTGGTTGGCGAGCATCGGCCCGTGGCACGCGGGGAAGGGCGGCGTGCTCGTTCCGGACGGCCCCGGGATCGTTCTTCGCATCGATCCCGTGAGCGGAGCCGTTCGTGCCCGGGTTCGGATCGGGCGCGGGCCACAGGCGATCGCGGTCGGCGACGGTTCCGTATGGGTTCTCAACGGGCGTGGCCTGGGTGCGGATGACACGCTCGACCGAATCGACCTGCAGACCAACCATGTGGTTGCCTCGATGCCGGTTCCGCACTGGTCCACGTCGGTCGCGGTCGGGCGACGCTACGTCTGGGTCGTCTCCGAGCCGCAGAGTGCCGGGGGCGTCGTGACGCGAATCGACGCACGTACGAACCGCCCAGTGACGCGCCGGATCCCCAGGAGCTGGATTCCCGCGGCAGTCGTCCTTGCCGCGGGAAGCGTGTGGATCGCGGATCCCGGCGTGGCCCAGTTGATCCGCGTCGATCCGCGAACGCTCAGGGTGACGGGGCGGGTCGGCCTTCCGCTCGGCTGAGCTCGCCCGAAGCGCCGTCCGACGAGCGCCGTACCGTTGACTGCCCATGCAACAGCGCCTATGGAAGCTGCGCGGGCACTGCCCGCGCGAAGAGACGAACGCGCTCGTGCGGGAGCTTGGGTTGAGCGAGACCGTCGCGGCTGTGCTCGTGCGTCGTGGGTACGGCGACCCGCACCGGGCGCGGGCCTTCCTCGCCGCGGAGCTCCCGGGGCACGATCCGTTCGCGCTCGGCGACATGGCCGACGCGTGCGAGTCGGTCCGGCGCGCCGTTGCGGCGGGAAAGCGCATCTGCGTGCACGGGGACTACGACGCCGACGGGATCTGCGCCACGGCGCTCGCCGTGCTCGTGCTGCGCGAGCTCGGGGCGGACGTCTCCTGGCACCTGCCGAGCCGCTTCGACGAGGGGTATGGGGTGGGCAGCCAGACCCTCGCGCGTTTGGCCGGCGAAGGCGTCGGGCTGGTGCTCACCGTCGATTGCGGCGTGACGGCGGTCGAGGAGGTCGTGCACGCGCGCGGGCTCGGGCTCGAGGTCGTCGTCACCGACCACCACCGCGCGGGGCCGGAGCTTCCCTCGTGCTTGGTCGTCGGGCCCTACCGCGGCGACTACTCGTTCCGGGAGCTCTGCGGCACCGGCGTGGTCTGGAAGCTCGGCCAGGCGTTGCTGGGGGCTGACTCCGAGGCGCTCGCGCGCCACCTCGACCTGGTAGCGGTTGCGACGGTGGCCGACGTCGTTCCGCTCGTGGACGAGAACCGCGCCCTCGCGGTGGCCGGGCTGCGGCAGCTCGCGCGGACGCAGAAGCCTGGGCTGCGCGAGCTGATGCGGACGGCGCGGGTAGACCCGGCCTCCGTCGACGCGGGCGCGATCGGCTTCCGGCTCGCTCCGCGGCTGAACGCGGCCGGGCGCCTCTGCCGGCCGGAAGCGGCGCTCGAGCTCCTGCTCACGGACGAGCGCGAGGCCGCGGTGCGGCTGGCCGCGCAGCTCGAGGAGCTGAACCGCGACCGCCAGGCGGTCGAGCAGCGGATCCTGCGCGAAGCGACCGAAGCGATCGAGGAGTGGCCGGAGGCGAGACGCCGCCGTCGCGCATACGTCGTCGCAGGCGAGGGCTGGCACGAGGGCGTGATCGGGATCGTCGCGTCGCGCCTGGTCGAGCGCTACAACCGCCCGGTCGTCCTGATCGCGGGGACCGAGGCCGAGTGGAAGGGCTCCGGCCGGTCGATCCCGAGCTTCGACCTCCACGACGGGCTGCGCCGGTGCGCCGGTCACCTCGAGCACTGGGGCGGGCACGCGGCGGCGGCAGGCCTTTCGATCAAGCCTGAGCGTGTGGAGGCGTTTGCCGAGGCGTTCGGCGCGGTCGCGGATGCCCGCATCGGTGAGGACGATCTGTGCCCGTCGACGACCGTGGATGCCCTCGTTCACGGCAGCGAGCTCACGCTCGACCTCTGTGCCGAGCTGGCACGGCTCGCGCCGTTCGGCCTCGGCAACCCGAACGTGACCCTGCTCCTGGCCGGCTGCGAGGTCGTCGAGCCCGCGACCGTGGGCGAGGGCAAACACCTCCGCTTCCGCGTCCGCGCGGACGGGCGCGACTCCGGCAGCGCGATCGCCTTCCGCCTCGGTCCGCAGCTCGACCGCCTCCGCCGGGTCGGCCACTACGACGTCGCCTTCAAGCTCGAGGCGAACCAATGGAACGGCACCGTCGCGCCGCAGCTGAACGTGCGGCAGGTCTTCGAGGCCGACGAGCGTTACGTCGATCGCCGAGAGTGGCTCAAGGCGGAGTGGCGCAAACCCGTCGATGGACGCGACCCGACCGCGGCCGCGATCTTCGACGAGCTCGGCCTCGCCGAAGCGGGCGCCAAACGGCACCTGTTGGAGTCCGAGCGCTTCCTGGCCCTGCTCGGAGAGACCGAGCTCGCCCGAGCCGCGTAGCACCTGGCCGGGCGCACGTCGGTGACGGTCTAGCTGCGGAGCATGCCGAGCGCGGCACGATGCGCCCGCCGCGGGCGCCAGGGGCGGGCCTCGCGGGCGGCGTCGTCGAGGCTGACCAGCAGCCGCGCCAGCGCCGTGGCCTTGCGATTGCGGCGGCGTTTGCGCACGGCAGTCACGTTTCGGCTCGCACGAGTGCGCTCCTGCCTGCGGAACACCGGCTCTCGGCAGCGCGAAAACCCGGGAGTACAATTTTCCCATGACGGTCCTCGAAGCGGGTGAACGACACCAAGAGCTGATCGAGGAGCTCATCTCGGACGTCGCCGTCTACAACTCGGACGTCGACCGTGACCTGCTGCGGCGCGCCTTCCGCTTCGCCGCGAACGCTCACGAAGGCCAGCAGCGCCGCTCCGGCGAGGACTTCATCAACCACCCGTGGGGCGCGGCCAAGATCTGCGCCGAGCTGCGTCTCGACGAGCAGACGATCGCCTCCGCGCTCCTGCACGACGTCGTGGAGGACACCGACACCGACATCAAGCAGGTGCGCGCCGAGTTTGGCGACGAGATCGCCCAGCTCGTCGAGGGCGTCACGAAGCTGACGCGGATCCAGTTCCAGAGCCGCGAGCAGGCAGAGGCGGAGAACTACCGCAAGATGATCGTGGCGATGGCGCAGGACGTGCGCGTGATCCTGATCAAGCTCGCCGACCGCCTCCACAACATGCGCACGATCGAGTACCTCGGCAAGCAGAAGCAGATCCAGAAGGCGAAGGAGACGCTCGAGGTCTACGCGCCGCTCGCACACCGGCTGGGGATCAACAAGCTCAAGTGGGAGCTCGAGGATCTCGCCTTCACGACGCTGCACCCGCGTAAGTACGAGGAGATCAAGGCGATGGTGAGCGAGCGCCGCACCGACCGCGAGGAGCACGTGCGCGAGGCGGCGATGGTGCTCAAGCAGGAGCTCGAGAAGGTGGACATCCCGGCTGAGATCTCGGGCCGCGCGAAGCACTTCTACTCGATCTACGACAAGATGGCGAAGAAGGGCCGCGAGTTCAACGAGATCTACGACCTCACGGCGATGCGCGTGATCGTCGAGCGCGACGGCGACGAGGGCACGCGCGACTGCTACGGCGCGCTCGGGCTGATCCACTCGCTCTGGAAGCCGATGCCGGGCCGTTTCAAGGACTACGTCGCGATGCCGAAGCTGAACGGCTATCGCGCGCTGCACACGACCGTGATCGGACCGGAAGGGCGGCCACTCGAGATCCAGGTGCGGACGCGCGAGATGCACGAGACGGCCGAGCTCGGCGTCGCCGCCCACTGGCGGTTCGACAAGCGCGGGAAGAAGGTCGCGGACGACGAGTGGCTCGCTTGGGTCAAGCAGCTGATGGACTGGCAGGAGGACGAGGCCGACCCGCGAGAGTTCCTCAGGACCTTCCGCACCGACCTCTTCGCCGACGAGGTCTACGTCTTCACGCCGAAGGGCGAGGTGAAGGTGCTGCCGGCCGGCTCGACGCCCATCGACTTCGCGTACGCCGTGCACACCGACGTCGGCCACCGCACCGTCGGCGCGAAGATCAACGCCCGGATCGTGCCGCTCCACTACCGTCTGAAGAGCGGCGACTTCGTCGAGATCCTGACCACGAAGGCAGGCCGCGGCCCGTCGCGCGACTGGCTCTCGCTGGCGGCGTCCTCACGCGCGCGCAACAAGATCCGCCAGTGGTTCTCGCGCGAGACCCGCGAGGAGACCGAGCAGAAGGGCCGCGAAGCGCTGGAGACGGCCCTGAAGAAGCAGAACCTGCCGTACAAGAAGCTTCAGGGCTCCTCGGTGCTGGCACAGGTGATCCGCGAGACCGGCTTCAAGAAGGCCGAGGACTTCTACCTCGCGCTCGGCTCCGGGAAGCTCCAGGCCGGCCAGATCGTCAACAAGGTGATCCAGCGGCTGAAGACCGAGCAGGCGGTCGAGGAAGAGACGGTGCCGCTGAAGGCGCCGAAGGCGCGCCACGCGGTCTCGAGCGAGAACTTCGGGATCAACGTGCGCGGCGTGGACGACGTGCTCGTCCGGCTCGCCAAGTGCTGCACGCCGGTGCCCGGCGACGAGATCGTCGGCTACATCTCGCTCGGAAAGGGGATCACGATCCACCGGGAGGACTGCTCGAACGTGAAGTCGCTGCGGAAGAACCCGGAGCGGTTCACGAAGGTGCACCTTCGCCGAGCACGGCGCGAACATCGTCGAGTACGGGGGCCACGTCGAGGACCAGCTCGCCAAGAACTGGTACGTCGCCCAGGTCGGAGACGTGAAGGCGCTGCGCAGCCTCCTGACCGCGCTGCGCAACGTCGACGCGGTTTTTGACGCATACCGCGTCACGCCCTCCTAGCGCCCCCTGGCCCTCCTACGGAGTCTAGGATCACGCGCGGAGCCCGGCTCCGCCGCCGTCTGGACGCAGGAACGCTAGTGGGTAGCCAATCACTCGATCGAGGGATGATCCCTCGAACGGGCGGGGTACCTCGAACGAGGGATGGCGATTTCCGCCGAGCCCGACTACAACGTGTCGAGGGGAGAGGGGCTTCTCACCAGAGAGCTGCGGCGCCCGTCCGCTTCGAGGACGGCGGATGGGCGCCCGGCACGCTCGGCCGGTGGCGGCCGGTCGGGTGGCGCCGGCTCTAGCCCGCTCCCCTGATCGCGTAGACCGCGGGTTCGGCGTTGCGAAGGGATGCTCGCGGCACGAGGGCCCAGAAGCGCCCGTCGACCGCGGGCACCACCGCGACCACCCTGCCGCCGGCCGCGACCGCGATGTCGTGGGTCGTCCCGGCCACCGTGCCGCTCACCTGAACGAGGTAGCTCGATCGGTCCAGGTCGTCGAGCTTCGCGTGCGCCGGGACGAGTCCGCTTCCTCGCACCGGGTGGCCGAGCAGCGTGCGGAAGGGTCCGACCCCGTACAGGCTCGAGTGCGGCTCGTCGGAGCCGAAGAGCGCGAGCTGCCGGCGCAGCGCGGCATTGCGCTTCGCCTCGAGCTCCGCCGGCGGAACGACGAACCGCTTGCCGTGATCCTTCGCAACCATCACGTCCCGTTGCGAGTACCGCGGCGAAAGGGCGTTGCGCCCGTCGACGTGCCAGGGGATTCGAACGCCGAGCGCTGCGGCGATCGTCGGCAGCACATCGACGGATTGCGTCGGCGTCCGCACGACGCGCCTGCGCCGCTCGCGCGGAAGCTTGACGAGCAACGGCACGTACGCGATGTCCGGGAGGTTCGCCTCGGACGCGGGCCGGCGCTTCTCGCCCGCGCGGAAGCTGAGCCCTTCGTCGGCGGTGACGACGACGAGCGAGCGGTCGTAGAGGCCGGCCCGGCGCAGTCTCGCGACGAGCTTCCCGAGCAGCCGGTCGGCGAAGCCGAGCTGGAGCAGGTGGCGTTGCCAGTACTGGTCGACGGCGGCCTGGTTCTTCGTCCAGACCTCTGCGGAGCTCCAGCCGGGAGCCGGGCGGATCTCGTATCGGTCGCCCGAGGGGACGAAGCGCCACGGGCTGTGCGGCAGGAGGAAGTGGAGGTACCAGAGCGCGGGGCGCCGCGTGGGCCGGATCGTCGGGAGGAACCGATCGAAGCGCCGCTCCGGGTCCGAGCCGCCGAGACCGTTGCGCCAGAAGTCCTGCCAGCCGTTGGAGACGGACGGGACTCCGCGAGTGAGATCGGCCGGGAGCAGCTCGTGCAGGTAGACGACGCTCGAGTCGGCGTAGAGCGAGCCGAGGCGCCCTGCGAACGAGTCACCCGACGAGTGGCAGAGCTTCGGCGGGCAGAGGTGCGTCTCGGTCTCGACCACGTGCAGCTCGGTGCCCCCGCCGAGCAGCGTGAACAGGTTCCGCGGGTGGTCGTGGTAGACCGGGAGCTCGTCGGGGCGCGGATAGCGGCCTGTGAGCAGCGAGGGGACGCCGTGGAGGGTCCCCTCCGAGACGACGCTGTGGTCGGCGAACCAGGTGGAACCGCGCTGGAGCGCGGCGAAGTGGGGGAAGCGAACCGGATCGATGCGACCGTGGCGGTCGAGCAGCGAGTTCGTCGGGAGCTCGTCGAAGACGACAACGACCGCCGGAGCCTGTGCGCGGGCGGCCGCCGCAAAGGCGGCCGGCGTCCCGGAGAGCGTCAGCTTCGAGGCGTCCGAGTGAAGCAGGAAGAGACCGAGGAAGAGCAGCGGCGCCGGGCCGAGCACCGTCAGGACGAGGCGGGCCGGCGCCATGCCCGCGTAGAGCGCGGCCGCGGCGAGCCCGATCGCGCCCGCGACGGCGACGAGGAGCCAGCCGGGGCCGCCGGTCGTCCGGGTCGCCTGGAGGACGAACAGCCCCACGAGACACGCGACCACGACGAGGTGAACGGCGCCCCGGGCACGGCTGGGCGTCGCCGCCTCGAGCGCGAGGAGCAGCGCCGGCGGGACGATCGTCAGGGCGAGTGCGAAGACCACGACGTCCCAGCGGGTCGAGCCGCGGGCCGCGAAGAACTCGCCGTTGCGGCCGAGCAGGTCGAAGAGCGGCTGCGCGACGGCGAACGAGGTCAGGACGAGCAGGTGCAGTCCCGCGAGGGGCAGCGGCGGCGCCTCCGGTCGCCTCACCGTCAGCCCTTCGGACGGGCCAGGTAGAGCGTCCGCGTGCCGGAGCCGAGCTCCTCGCGCCGCTCGACCTCGAATCCCTCGGCCAGCGCGGCCTCGAACGCGTCGCGGCCATAGCCCTCGTGGGTCTCGGCGCGCTTGGCCGTGAGCAGTCGCGCCACCATCGGATCGTCGCGGCCTGCGAACTCGACCACGAGCCGGGCGTCGAGCCCGCGAAGCCAGCCGACGAGCTCGTCGAAGGGAATGTTGCGCCCGATCGCGAGGTGGTGGACGAGCGCGAGGCAGAGGACGAGGTCGGGCCGGCCGCGCTCCTCGAGCCGCCGGCGCTCGAGCCCGCGCCAGCCGAGACCGGGCGAGGGGTCGGCGACGTCCACGACGAGCGGCAGGATCGTGCCCGAGCCCTCGCTCCGAAGCCGCGAGTAGAGCTCCCCGGCCACGCGCTCGTCACCGTCGACCGCGACGACCGCGTCCGCTTCCAGCGCGCGGGCGAAGCGGGCGTCGTTGCAGCCGAGATCCCAGGCGAGCTTCGCGGGGCCCGCCTCGCGGACGAAGCGCTCCTTCCGCTCTGCGTCCTCGTCGCTATAGGGAGCGATCTCGCGGTAGCCCGCCCAGGCGGACCGCCCGCGCCTCGGCCGCAGCCGCTCGACGAGCTTCCGCAGCCGGCGCACGTTCGCTCGGATCAGCTCGCTGCGGAACCCCGCAGCCTTGAGCTCGGAGCGGACGTCGCGCTCGCGGGCGGCGTGCTTTGCCTCCAGCCGCGCGTGCAGGACGACGTGCGCGAGCACGCCCCGGCGAAGGACGTCGCGTCCGCGCAGGAGCCCGCGCGCCTGCTCCGGCTCGATCCCCTCCAGGCTTCCGCGCAACCACGGCTGCGGCGCGATCCCGCGATAGGCCTGGAGCAGGAGCGGATAGAGGAAGAGCATGCAGAACTGGCGGTAGCCGGCCCAGGGCTCGCCCTCGCGCAGGCGCTCGAAGGAGCCGACGTCGACGAAGACCGGCTCCGTTCCGCGCCACTGCACGTTGTACGGCGTCCCGTCCTTGAGCACGAACCCCTCGGCGAGCGCCTCGTCGAGGAGGCCGAGTTGGAGGAGCGCCGCCTCGCGGAGCATTTCGAACGGCCACTCGTACGGATAGGAGACGAAGGGCACGCGCTCGTGCCGGAGCAGGCCGGGGGAGATCTCCTCGGTTGCGATGACACGGCCGTCCTCGAGCGCCCGTCGGAAGAAACGCGACCGCTCGAGCGCCTCCCAGTCCTCGCGGCCGCGCGGCGAGAGCTCGCGCAGCACCTCACCGTCCTCCGAGTACACGACCCGGGCCTCGGGATCGCGGAAGGAGGCGGGCTCGGGTGTGCGGGCCGGGCCAGGAGGGCTTGGCGAAACGCACGGCTGTGCCGCCGGGCCGCGCTGCTCGTCCCGATGCCGCGTCCTCAGTCGCGCCCGTATCTTCCAGATACGAACGCTCCCTGCGTCCTTGCCTCGGAACGACCATCGCACCCCGACGACGAGCGACGTTCCACCAAGCCCTCCTAGTCGTCCTCGTCTTTGCGGAGCCTCAGAGCCCTGAGGAACTTCCGCCACGTCAGCTTCGCCGTCACCCCGACGGCCGCCACCCCACCGAGGATGATCTGGAGCAGCATGCTCCCGGAGCCGGGGTCGAGGTAGGGGAGCGGGGCCATCACGCGGGATTGTGCACTACTTCACGTCGCGCCACGGCAATCCCCCGGTGTCCCAGCCGACCAGGCAGTGCGGCGAGATCAGGAGCGCCACGCGCTCGAGGAAGGCGCGGTCCTCCTCGTCGAAGGCGGCAGGCCGGTCGGAGTCGATGTCGATCTCGCCGACGACGCGGCCCTCGTAGGCGATCGGGACGACGATCTCGGAGCGGGTCGAGGGAAAGCACGCGAGGTAGCGCGGATCGGCGTCGACGTCGTCCACGACCTCCGTCTGCCCGCTTGCGGCGGCCGCGCCGCAGATTCCCTGGCCGACCGGGATCCGGACGTGCTCGGTCGCCTCCGGCCCTTTCCACGGACCGAGCGCGAGCTCCTCGCCCTCGACGAGGTAGATCCCGACCCAGGAGTAGTGCTCGAAGCGGTCGTGGAGCACCTCGACGACCGCGCGCAGGACGTCGTCGGCGTCGCCGCCGCGGTTGACGATCCGGTCTACTGCCTCCAGGGCCCCGTCGTGCGCCGCGCTCACGACTCGAGATCGTCTCCCTCGAAGGTGCGGATCCGCTCGCGCAGCTCGTCGGGGATCCGCCGGGCGCGGCGCTCGGCGAGGTCGACCAGCACGAGCGTCTGCTGGGCCGTCACCATCAGCACGTCGTCGTCGCAGAGGTATGCGGCGCACTCGTAGGTGACGCTCGTCCGGCCGATCCGGGAGACGCGCACGAAGACCTCGATCAGGTCGTCGAACCGCGCGGGCGCGAGGTACTCGATCGTCGAGGCGCGCATCACCAGCTCGTGCTCTCCAGCGTCGGTCTCGAGCATGTCCAGGTGGCGGTGGTACTCGACGCGCGCCGCGTCGAAGTAGGGCAGGTAGCGGCCGTAGTAGACGATGCCCTGCGCGTCGGTGTCCGAGAAGCCGACGCGCGTGAAGCTCGCGTACTTGAACGGCGGCTTCCGGTCGGTGACGTGCCCGAGCTCGATCGTCATCCGCGAATGACGGCCAGCACCTCGTCGCGCTTGCGCTCCATCAGCTCCGGCGAGCGGGCCTCGAGATTGAGGCGCAGGAGCGGCTCGGTGTTCGAGGGGCGGATGTTCATGTGCCAGTCGTCCGCGTCGACCGAGACGCCGTCCAGGTGGCTGACCCGGCCCTCGGGCCCGAAGCGCTCCTTCACCTCTTGGAGCTTGAGGGGCACGTCCGCGACCGGGGTGTTCAGCTCGCCGGTGATGAAGTAGCGCTCCCGGAAGGGGCGCAGGATCTCGGAAAGCGGCTGCCCCTTCTTTGAGACCAGCTCCAGCATGAGGAGGAAGGGGACGACGCCCGAGTCGGCCTGCGAGAAGTCGCGGAAGTAGTAGTGGCCCGAGACCTCGCCCCCGAAGGCCGCGTCCTCCTCGCGCATCCGGTGCTTGATGAACGCGTGGCCGACGCGGTTGACGAGCGGGCCGCCGCCCGCGCGCTCGATCGTCTCCGGGACCGCCCAGCTCGCGCGGACGTCGTAGATGATCTTTGCGCCAGGCTCCTTCTCGAGCACGGCCTCCGCGAAGAGCGCGGTGGCGAAGTCGCCGGCGACGAAATCGCCCGCGTCGTCGACGAAGAAGCAGCGGTCGGCGTCCCCGTCGAAGGCGACGCCGAAGTCGGCCCGCTCCTCGAGCGTCTTAGCGACGATGAACTCGCGGTTCTCCGGTAGGAGCGGGTTCGGCTCGTGGTTCGGGAACGTGCCGTCGGGCTCGAAGAAGCAGCGCACCGTCTCCGCCTGCGGCAGCCGTTCGAGCACGGGCGGGAGCATCGCGCCTGCCATTCCGTTCGCGGCGTCGATCACGATCTTGAGCGGCCGGATCGCATCCACGTCCACGAACGAGAGGACGCGCTCGACGTACTGCTGCCAGATGTCGTAGCGCTGGACATGTCCCGGGGTCAGACCCCGGGACGGGTCCGAACGGGACAGGGCGCGGTCGCGGATCTCGAGCAGGCCCGACTCGCCGCCGACCGGAAGCGCGCCCCGGCGGACGATCTTCATGCCCGTGTACTCCTTCGGGTTGTGCGATGCGGTGACGGCGACGCCGCCGTCCAGCTCGAGCTCGCCGACCGCGAAGTAGAGCATCTCCGTCCCGACCATCCCGAGGTCGAGCACGTCGGCACCGGCCTCGGCGGCGCCGCGGATCAGCGCCTCGGCCATCGCCGGCGAGGAGAGGCGCATGTCGTACCCGACGGCGATCTTCCGCGGCTCGAATTGCTCCACGAACGCGCGCCCGATCGCGTATGCCCCCTCCTCGTCGAGCTCCGTCGGGTAGATCCCGCGGACGTCGTACGCCTTGAAGACCGTCGAGTCGAGCACGGCCCGATGCTATCGACGGCTGGCGGGCCCCTCGAGCTGAGCGGTCTGATAGACCACCGCACATCTCGGTCGCTAAAGGGGGGACGACAATGAAGAGACTCTCACTGGTGGTCGCCGCACTCGTCGTGGCGGGCGCGACGGTCGGCACGCTCGCGATGACGAGCGGCGCAGCTCCGGACGGCATTACGAACCTCGTCGCGAGCTCGCCGACGACGGGCGGCGGATATCCGGTGCCGACGGGCTCGCGCGTCCCCGAGGCGGGGACATGCCGGACCGGCCCGTTCGACGCGAACCACTCGGAGTCGTGGCTGGCGGTCAAGCCCGGCACCGAGGATCTCGTCGGCTCGTCGAAGTTCTTCTTCGACAAGTACTCGACCTTCTACATGTTCTATCTCGGCGCCTACCAGATCCTGGGCGGGACGCCGTCTGGGAACAATCAGATCCAGGGCTACGACTGCATCTCGACCGGGACACAGGAGATGCCGCCCAGCTGGACCGACACGACCGATCCCAACGTCGATTTCGACACCCAGGGCCGCGTCTACCAGACGATCCTGCCGTTCAACTCCTTCTTCGACGCCACGAAGCTCCATCCGGACGGCGAGATCGACGTCTCGTATAGCGACTTTCCGTGGCGCGATTGGGTGAAGGGGAACGGCGGCCGGCCGCTCGAGCCGCCCAACAACGCCTCGGCCAAGCAGGCCGGCCACGTCGAGGACAAGCAGTGGATCGCCGTGAACCACATTCCCGGCAACAGGTTCCACGACCACGTCTACGCGGCGTGGTCGGTCTTCAACGGCAACGGCGGCGGGATCAAGGTGCGCATGGCGGTCTCGCGTGACCGCGGCCAGACGTTCGCCAAGGCGGTCACGATCAGCACGCCGTCCGAAGTCAGCGCCGGGGTTACGTACGTGTATCCGGAGATCGACGCCGTCGGCGACGTCTACGTCTCGCTCGTCTCCTTCCCGCCGAACGGGGGCGCGTCGACGATCTACGTCGCCCGCTCGAGCGACGACGGGCGCACGTTCGGCCCGTGGGTGCCCGTCACGACGGTGAACATGATTCCGACCGCAGGACTACCAAACACGCGCTTCCGCGACGGCATCACGGAGAGCTTCGCGGCCAGCCAAACCTTTCCGGGCCATCTCTACCTGACCTACGAGGACTGGGATCCGCTCGCTGGCCAAATGGACGTGAAGTTCACGCAGTCGACCGACGGCGGCTCCACCTGGACGACGCCCGTCGTCGTCAACGACAACTTCGACCTGGCCGGTGCGGCGACCGACCAGTTCCAGCCGTCCGTCGCAGCCGGCCCGGACGGCGCGGTGGCGGTGGCCTTCTATGACCGTCGCCGGGCGTGCCCCGACGACCCGAGCATCCTCCCCGCCGACGTCGGGCGGACGAACTTCTGCATCGATACCTCGCTGCAGGCCTACAAGGACAGCGGCGACGGTGCGGTGCCGGTCGGCGCGAACGTGCGGATCTCGGATTTCACCTGGGATCCAGAGCAGCCAGGCCAGCACCGCGGCGGCCTCTCGCAGTATCCATGCGCCGGGGCGAGAGATCCCTGCCCGACCGGCAGAGGATTCATCGGCGACTACTTTGGCCTTGCGATCTCGAGTGGGAATATCTACGCGCTCTTCGTCTCTACGCACTACCCCTCGGACGTGACCGCCGACGAAGGCGGACTCGTCTACTACCAACAGCAGGTGCTCGCGACCGTACCGCGATCGACGTTCGGAGCGGGCTACTAGAGCCTGCACGAGAGGGCCGCGCCTTCGGGAGCGGCCCTCTTCGTCCGTAGAATTCAAGTGTGGAGCGGAAGCTGGCGACCGTGCTGTTCGTCGACCTCGTCGACTCGACGGCGCTCGTCACCGGCGCGGATCCCGAGGTCGTGCGCCGCCGCGTGCAGTCGTTCTTCGACCGGGTCTCGCACTGCGTGATCACGCACGGCGGGATCGTCGAGAAGTTCGCGGGGGACGCGGTGATGGCCGCCTTCGGGATCCCGCAGGCGCACGAGGACGACGCCGAGCGGGCCATCCGCGCCGGGCTGGCGATCCTGGACGCAATGGACGAGCTCGAGCTCGCGGCCCGCATCGGGGTCGAGTCGGGCGAGGTTGTGGCCGAGGACGGCGACGCCACGTACGCGACCGGCGAGGCCGTCAACATCGCGGCGCGGCTCGAGCAGGCCGCGGAGCCGGGGCAAATCCTGATCGGCCCGGGTGCTCACCGGCTGACGCTCGGACGAGTCGAGGTCGAGGACCTCGGGCCCGTCGACCTGAAGGGTCTCGCCGAGCCGGTCTGGGCCTGGCGCGCCGTGGCCGCGAACGGCCGCGGCGCCCGCCCGCAGGCGATCCTACGAGCGCGCCCTGCGCGACCGCCGCGCGCACCTGTTCACGATCTACGGCGACCCCGGCGTCGGCAAGAGCCGCCTCGCCCGCGAGTTCGCCGCGGTCCTCGAGGGCGCCACGGTGCTGAGCGGCCGCTCGCTGCCCTACGGCGAGGGCGTCACCTACTGGCCGCTCGCCGAGATGGTCAAGGGTGCGGCGGGAATCGCCGACGACGACCCGCTCGAGGTCGCGATCGAGAAGCTGCGCGCCTTCTGCGAGGACGAGGCGGTGGCCGACCTGCTTGGCCTGGCTTCGGGCGTGCTCGAGGCGGTCCGCGCGGAGCGGAGCCAGCAGGAGATCGCCTGGGCCGCCCGCGAGTGGGCGCAGCGGCTCGCCCACGAGCAACCGCTCGTGCTCCTCTTCGAGGACATCCACTGGGCCGAAGAGCCGCTGCTCGAGCTGATCGAGCACCTGTCCGCCTGGGTGCGGGAGGCGCCGCTGCTGCTGGTCTGCCTGGCCCGGACCGAGCTGCTCGACATCCGACCCGGCTGGGGCGGCGGGCGCGTGCGCGCGACGGCGATCGAGCTCGAGCCGCTCGGCCGGCGAGAAAGCGAGGAGCTCGTCGAGGCGCTCATGACCAACGGCGACCTCCCGGACCACGCGCGCCAGGAGCTGCTCGACAAGACCGAGGGCAATCCGCTCTTCGTCGAGGAGACGATGCGGATGCTGGCCGAGGAGGGGATCGAGTGCGTGGACAAGATCCCGGACACGGTGCAGGCGCTGATCGCCGCCCGCATCGACCGGCTGCCCGCTCAGGCCAAGGCACTCCTCCAGCGTGCCGCCGTCGTGGGGCGCGTCTTCTGGGCGGGGGCGCTCGAGCGGCTCTCCCCTGACCTCGAGTCGGTCGAGCAGCCGCTCGACGACCTGCTCCTGCGCGACTTCGTAATGCACGAGTCGCACTCCTCGATCCGGGGCGAGGAGGCCTACCGGTTCAAGCACGTGCTGATCCGGGAGGTCGCGTACGGCGGTCTCTCGAAATCGGCCCGCGCCGAGCACCATGCCTACTTCGCCGAGTGGTTGAAGGAACGGGCGGGCGAGGAGCTGCTGGAGATTCGCGCCTACCACCTCGATCACGCGACCCAGTTGCTGGCTGAGCTCGAAGGCGCGGCCCCGGAGGCGCTCAGTCACGAGGCCGCCGTGGCGCTCGAAGGCGCCGGTGAGCGCGCGCTCGCGCGCGAGGCGAACCGCTCGGCCCGTCAGCTGCTGCTTCGCTCGGCGGAGCTCGAGCCGACGCTGCGGCGCCGCTACCTGGCGGCAAAGGCCGCCTCGCGCCTGAGCGACCTCCCGGCCGTCTCCCGCGAGATGGAGGAGGTCTGCACTGCCGCCGGCGAGGCCGGCGACCATTGGACTCAAGGCCGCGCCCTGATCGCGCTGGCCCAAGCGGCGGTGCTTCGGGATGCCGACCTGCCGAGCGCGAAGGACCGGGTCGAGCGGGCGTTGGAGGTGCTCGAAGAGGACGACCTCGCCGGCCGCTTCCAGGCCCTGACGGTCCGCGGCACGATCGCCTGGGCGCACGGGCATCTCGACGAGGAGGAGGAGCTGGTGCACAAGGCCCTGGAGGTCGCGCGCCGCGCCGGACGAAAGGATTTCGAGAGCGAGGCGGCCGACACGCTCGCGGGCGTCTACATCAATCGCCTCCAGCTCGACGAGGCGCAGCCGATCGTCGATCAGGCACTTCTGCTCGCCGAGGAGAGCGGGAGCCCGGCGACGCGGGGGCGGGCGCTTCGGACTGCGGGCCACCTCCACTTCGAGCGGCGCGCGCTCGACGACGCGGAGTCGGCCCTCGAAGCGGCCCGCGGGTACCTCGCCGAGGCCGGGGCCGCCTGGGCGCTCGGCCGGACGCTCAACTACGCGGCCTGGACGGCCTGGCTGAAGGGTGACCTCGTGCGCGCCGAGAAGCTGTTCCGCGAGTCCATCCGCGTTCTGACACCGCTCGAGGATCGCGCGACTCTCTGCGAGAGCCAGCGTAGCCTCGCGCAGCTCCTGGTCGAGCTGGGGCGGCTAGGCGAGGCCGAGCGCTTCGCGCTCGCGGCCCGGGAGACGGTCGGTCCGCAGGATCTCACGTCGATGTCCACGACGACGATGGCGCTCGGACTCGTGCGCGCCGCCCAAGGACGCGACGAGGAGGCGGAGGAGCTGCTGCGCGAGGCATTCGAGCGGACTGCGTCCAGTGACTTCCGCCGCCACAAGGTCGAGGCGCTCGAGGCGCTCGCTCAGTTCCTGCGCGAGCGCGGGCGCGACGACGAGGCCGCGGACGTCGAGGCGCGCCGGGACGAGCTCGTCGCCGAGGCGAGCAGCGCCGCCCGGATCGCCTGATCCGACTCGAGATCGGGCGACTCCGAGATCACCGTCGCCGGCCGATCGACGCGCGCGAGCGCCTCGCCGAGCGGCTCGGCCCGCAGCGTCCCCTCGCCGTAGGGCAGGTGCTTCGTCTCGTTCCTGTTCGCGTAGGCGATGTCGGAGAAGTGGACGTGGAAAGGCGCACCCGGCTCGAGAACGGCGTCGGCAGCCTCGAGTGCGGCCGCGAAGGGCTCGACGTCGAGGAAGGCGCCGTCGCTCGTTGCGTGCATGTGCGCAAAGTCGAGCACGGGGCGGACCCAACCGCAGCGGCTTGCGATCGCGATCACGTCGTCGAGCGTGCCCAGCTCCCGGACCCGGCCCATGATCTCGACCCCGAAGGGAACCGCTCGGTCCTTTCCCTCGAGCCGCGCCCGCAGCTCGCCGAGCTGCTCGCAGACCGAGGCGATCGCCACGTCGCGCTCGCGGCCGAGCAGGAAGCCCGGATGGAAGACGACCAGCTCGGCGCCGGCGGCCTTTGCGATCCCGGCCGAGTGGTCGAGCATGCCGACCGCCATTCGCTGCTTCTTGTCGCGCTCGACGTGGCCCATGAAGCCGGCGATCGGCGCGTGCACCGAGAGCACGATCCCGGCCTCGCGTGCGACAGCGCCGAAGCGCTCGGCCCAGGGATAATCCATCCAGAACCCGCCCTCGAAGTCGATCTCACAGGCGCTGAAACCGCGCTCGAGCAGGATCTCCGTCGCAGACTCAGGGCTCTCGTGGGACGGGACGCGTGCAGGACCGAAACGCAGCTCTCCCATCCCGGCAGCGTAGTCCGTCCGAGCGCCTCTCTACGCTGCCGTTCATGGCGAAGCGACCATCAAGCCATCAAGAATCGATCTGCTCGAGCTCGACATCGACCTCCGGCTCGCCGACCTCTGGCGGGAGGCCGCCGACATCGGCGATTGGAATCTCGACGTGGTCGCCGCCTTCATGCGTGCGGCCTACGGCAAGGGCTACTGCGACGCGCTCACCGAGGACAACCCCGGCAGCCTTTGCGAGGAGCACGGCTACCGGATCCCGGCGCGCAACACCGAACCGGCCCGCGAGCGCTAACGACTTCCAGCTCGAAGTCCTTCTCGGGCTCAACTGACGCGCCGACCGATCCGCGCAGGGCGGTGAGAGGTTCGCACGATCTTGCCTGCTACTGTCGAGCGACTGACGGTCTCTGAACGGGGGGTCTGAGATGAGGAAGCGCGTGCTGCCCGGTGCGCTTCTGCTTGCCGTCGTGCTCGTGCCTCTTCTCTCGTCCTCGAGTCAAAGCCGGGCCGCGGCGAACCCGCGCTGTGCGTTCGCCGCCGCCGCGTGCGGCGCGCTTCGGCCCGTGCCGTCGCTACAGCCGTCGGCGACACGAAGGCAGTGGCGGCGGCTCGTTCGGGAACGCGGAACGCGGACGTTCGCGGCGGCACCGAACTGCCGTCCGCTCCGGGCGGTCTTCTACGCGCCGAGCGATTGGCTCCGCCTGGCGACGAAGCTGGCGGCAAACGGCTCGCCCTGCGCGCAGTACTACATCTCGATTCCACCGTATGCCGCGGCGAAGACGCAGTTCCGCACCGACCAGGCCTGGCGGATTCGTGCGCTCGGACCAAACTTCCACGCCCTCGCGGAGGTGCATGTGCCCGGTTGGCGGGCCTGGGTGACCGTCAACAACTCGACCTGGTACGAGGCGGGCGTCGAGGCGCGCCGACGGATGGCCGCCGCCGGTTACGACGTCACGCTCGGCGACGCCTGGATCGTGAACGAGTTCTCCTCCGCGGTTCGGCGCGGAGTCGGCGCCGCGCGCACCGAGATGCGGGACTTCGTGCACGGCCTCTACGACGGCGACGGGACGCTGCCGTCGACCAAGGGCGGCGTGTTCGACATCGGGATCGGACAGGGCTTGATCGATCCCTCGGTCTACAAGAGCCAGGTCGAGGACTGGCTCCAAGACAGCGCCTTCTGGAACGACATGAGCAGCTACGTGAGCGACTGGTCGCAGGAGCTCTACGGCGACGTCCGCAACTACGCGGTCGCCGGGGCGGCGCTCGCCACCCGCCGCGACTACCTGAACGACTACCTCCAGCATCAGCTCGTGCACGCCGGCGTGGGCGGCGACGCCTCGGCCGCGACGCGCTCCTTCCTCCAAAGCGCTGACAGCCCGCTCGCCAATGCCGCTTGGCAGTGGGACTATGGCTTCGGCTGGACGATGGTCTCGGCCGCGGAGCTGGAGGACTACGTCTCGGCGCAGGTCTACGCGCTCCGCCATTTCAGCGCACTGAACGGGCAGGCCGGCGACCACTGGGGATTCGCCTGGGCGCCGCGAAACGCGACGGGAATGCCGGCAGCGGAGTTCACCAGCCAGACAGGCGAGATCATCGACCGGCTGGCCGCCGCGATCCGCGACTCGGGTCAGCCGCTCGACCCCGGCGATCCCGGAGTCGGCTCCTGCGGGCCGCTCGGGCAGAACCTGTGGTGCCGGAGCGAGATCGCGGGCGCGTGGCTCAACGACGGCTGGAAGACATTCACGTACTGGGGCCGGCTCGCGCTCGCCTTCGCCAGCCCTCCGCAGGCGCTGAGCGCCGGCAGCCCCTCTGGTCCGATCGTTCTCCGGACGCGGCTTGCGGGCGTCGACCACAGCACCCCGAGCACGGTCGCCGTCAGCCTGAGCTCGAGCTCGCCCCATGGTGTCTTCTCGACGAGCGCGAGCGGGCCGTGGACGAGCACGCTCACGGTCGTGATTCCGGCCGGCGGCGACACCGCTTCGAGCATCTACTACGAGGACACGACCGCCGGGAGCCCGGTCCTGACGGCAAGCGCCGTTGGAACCGCCGGCGGCACGCAGATGGAGACGGTCGATCCGGGCCCTGTCGCAGCCGTGACGGTCTCGCCGAGCTCCGCGTCCCTCAGCCCGGGCGGCTCGCAAGCGTTCACCGCTTCCGCGGCCGACGCGTACGGCAACGACGTTTCGGTTGCATCCGCCATCTGGTCGGTGACGCCCACAACCCTCGGCACCCTCTCGTCGAGCTCAGGCGCCGCGACGGTGTTCGAGGCGGGCTCGAGGGCCGGGCGCGGCAGCCTCGTAGCCAACGTCGGGGGCATCTCGGGCAGCGCGTCGATCGGCGTCGCCGTGGCGGCGACCGTGCCGAATCGGCCGCCCAGGGTCACTGCTGTGAGCTTTGGCGAGGCTCGCCACACACGGAGAAGCGGCAGTTACGTCACCGAATCGGTTCGCTTCCGCATTTGCGACGACTCGGACGGGCGGCTGCTGGCGCGCGTCGATCAGACGCTCAGGCGCGGGGGGCACCTGCGGGCCAAGGCCGCGTTCCTGCGTTCGCTCGGTGCAACGCAGGGTGCCTGCCGCAGCTACAAGATCGCTTGGCGGCCCAAGACGAAGTTCCTCGGCGTCGGCATCTACACCGTCAAGCTGCGCGTCCGCGACTCCGCGGGTGCCTGGAGCAAGCCGTTCCAGCACTCGCGTGTCAGAGGCCGCAAACGTCGCTAGTGCAGCACCTCTAGAATCCCTGCGTGGCCCGGAATACCCGGAGCGTCCGGCTGGTGCTCGCGCTCTCCGTCGCGGCCGTACTCGCCGTCTTCTTGCTCTACGTCTCGATCGCCGGCGGACGGACGCCGCAGCTGCGGCCGAGCCAGCTCAGCGGTCACCACGAACGGGTCTCGCTCGTTGGCAAGGTGAAAGGCCCCGTGCGGGGCGCGAGCTACTCGGCAGAAGGCATGCGCTTCCGGGTCGCCGACGTCGAGGGGCACAACGGGGTCAAGGTGCCGGTCGTCTACCACGGCAGCGTTCCCGACCTCTTCGAGGTCGGCCGACACATCGTCGTGAACGGCCGCCTCCGAAACGGAGTCTTCGTCGCGCAGCCGGACTCGCTCGTGACGAAGTGCCCTTCGAAGTACTCGCCGAAGAAGAGCTAGCCCAATGAGCCTCTGGCTCGCTCTCGGGGTCGTGCTGGCCGTCGCCTGCGTCCTGCTCGTCGCGCGCCCGTTCCTGCGCGAGCCGGCCCCGGACCGCGACTGCCTGGACGAGCCGGGCCCGCGCGAGCAGGAGCGCGTCGCCCTCGCGGAGGAGCGCGACCGGGCGCTCGCGGCGCTGAAGGAGCTCGAGTTCGACCACCGTACCGGCAAGGTCTCTGACGAGGACTACCGGGCTCAGGTCGGGCCGCTGCGCCGGCGGGCCGCGGAGCTGCTTCGGGCGCTGGAGGACAAGCCGGCGGCACGCGCCGAGGAGCGTGTGCATGCCCGCGGCTAGCTGCGCCAACTGCGCCTCCCGGCTGCCGAAGCGAAGCCGCTTCTGTCCGGAGTGCGGTGCGCGGGTCGGTGCCGGCGAAGGCGAGACCGCCGTCGAGGAGGTGCCGCCCGAGGAGACGGGACCGGTCCCGGTCGAGCTGGCGATCGCGACGCCGCGCTTCTTCGGCGTCACGCCGCCGGCGGCCGTGCTCGCCCTCGCCGCCGCGTCGCTGGCGCTTGCGATCCTGCTGCTCGCCTCGGGCCATCCGATCGTTGGCGGCGCGCTGCTCGCGGTCGCGGTCGTCCTCGGGCTGTTCTTCGTCGGCCTTGCGCGGCGGCTCCCGGACACCGCCGTCGCGCGGGTCTCGAGCGGGGCGATGGATGCGATCAGGGTCCGGGCACGTCTCGCTTTCGAGGCGATCACCGTCCATTCGAGCGCGAGGGTCGAGCTCTTCCGGCTGCGCCGGGACCTGGCTCAGTTGCTGGCCGAGCGCGCCGAGTGCGCTCGTGTGCTCGGCGAAGCGGTTTATGCTGACGACGCGAGCGCGAGCGAATCCGCCCGCGCGCGGATGGCCGAGCTGGACGGGTTGATCTCGGCAAAGGAGGGTGAGATGGAGCAGACAGCAGCAGGCGCCATGGAGCGGATCCAGCGCGCTCAGCTCCAGGTGCAGCCGACCCAGATCGAGACTCCGGAGCCGCCGGCGCCCCCGGAGCCATACCCGCCGCCGACCGAGCCGCCGGTGCCGGTGCCGGTTCCGGAGCCGACACCCGAGCCCTCTCCGCCCCCCGGCCCCGTGACGGTTCCCGAGCCGGGGCCGGAGCCGAGCGAGCCGCCGCAGGGGCAATAGGTCAGTCAGGTCAGGGCAGGGTCGTCCTCCCGCCCGACGAAGATCAAGGCAGATGGCGCTCCGCCGACTCATCCCGGCCGTCGCCCTTCTCATCGCCGTGCTGGCGGCGCCCGCGAGCGGCGACGTCTACGGTCGCAAGCAGGCGATCGACGCGCGGCTCCAGAGCGTGCAGGCGAAGATCGCTCAGGCCGCAGAGCGCGAGCGCGCCCTCTCAGGAGAGATCGCCTCGGTCAACTCGCGCATCCGGGGCCTGTCGGCGCAGGTCGGGGACGTCTCGTCGCAGCTCGTCACGCTCGAGCGCGATCTCGCCCTCCACCAGGAGAAGCTCGACCGGCTGAACGAGCTCTACCGGCTGGAGACGGCGCGCTTCAACTTCCTGCGACACCAGTACCGGCTCTCGCTCGACCGGCTAGGCGACCGGCTGATCGACATCTACGAAGGAGGCGAGCCGAGCTCGCTCGAGGTGCTCCTCTCCGCGAAGAGCTTCACCGACCTGATCTCCCAGGCCGAGTACGTGGAGTCGATCGGCACGCAGGACAAGCACATCGCCGAAGACGTCGGCCTCGCCAAGGTCGAGGTGCGCGCGCAGCGAGAGCGGACGAAGAGGATCCGCGCGGTAGTGGCGTCCGCGACGAGGACGATCGCCGTGCGGACCGAGCAGGTACGCGCCGTCCGCAGCGCGCTCCTCGCCAGCGAGCGGCGGCTGGCGTCGGCGCGAACCAGCAAGCGTCAGAGCCTGGTCGAGATCAAGGAGAGCAAGCAGGAGTACCTGCACGAGGCCGCCGGGCTCGAGCGCGCGAGCGCCTCGCTAGCCGCGAGCATCCAGGCGGCGCAGGCAAGCAGCTCCGCCTATGCGCCGCCGGGGGATTCCACGCCCTCGGCCGCCGGCTTCATCTGGCCGGTGAACGGCCCGGTCGTGAGCCCGTTCGGCATGCGCTGGGGCCGGATGCACGAGGGAATCGACATCGCCGTCCCCTACGGCACGCCGATCCATGCCGCGGCCTCCGGGCGCGTCGTCTACGCGGGTTGGATGGCCGGCTACGGGAACCTGATCGCGATCGACCACGGCCGCGGGCTCTCGACTGCGTACGCGCACCAGTCGAGCATCGCCGCGGGCCTGGGTCAGACGGTCTCGCAAGGCCAGACGATCGGCTATGTGGGGTGCACAGGCCACTGCTTTGGGCCGCATCTCCACTTCGAGGTCCGGGTCAACGGCAGTCCGGTGGATCCGCTCGGCTACCTCTGATCCCACGTTTGCCGCCCGCCGGGCCGCGGAATCAGGGGGAACAGACGAAAGGAGACAACAACGATGCTTGCACTGCTACTGGTGCTTCTGCTGGTCTTCCTGCTCTTCGGCGGGGGCTTCGCGTGGAGCTTCCTGTGGTTCATCGCCGCGGTCGTCCTCGTCCTCTGGCTGATCGGCTTCATCGTCCGAGGAGCAGAGGGAGCCCGTTGGTATCGATGGTAGAGCATGGGGGAACCAGGGGGTTCCCCCACGAGCCCCCTCCTTGAGGGCGGCTGCTTGCGCCACGCGTTCCAGGAGCCGCCTGAGCGGCGCGGGGTACCGACGGTCTTGTCGTGGTGAGCCTCCCGCCGGGCGGAGCCCGGCTCCGGCGGCTGCTGGGCCTGCCCCTATTGGGCTACAGACTTGATGTGAAACTCCGGCGCGGTTGTGGCCTCTATCACCTACTCGGATCGTGTGTCCGCGCTATTTCCCCCTAAATCTCGCCATGGCGGCTATGCGCCGCTCGCGCGGCGACCGGACGGCGGCAGAGACGACTTCTATCAGCCCTGGAGCACCCAGCCCGTGATCTGGCCGACGCCCGTGTCGCCGCTGGCGGTGCCGTTGTCCACGCCATGCCCGATGAGGCCGACGTATGCGCCGGTGCCGCCGAGGATCTGCACCGGACCCGTGTTCGCGAAGGACCTGTCCGGATTGAACGTAATGAACACGTGCTTGAGCATGTCGAACGTGCGGCTGTTGTCGTCGCAGGTGTAGACAGTCGTGATGAGCAGCTCGATCTTCGGCTTGTCGGAACGCGCCCCCGCGACGGTGGCCACCGTGTCGACGAACGTGCCCGACGGGCAGAGCGGCCCTGTTGTCGTGAAGGTGGAGTCGCCAGTTGCGAAGTTGATGTGCTCGGTGATCGTGAGCGGAACCTGCTCAGCGGCCTGGGCCGGTGCCACCCCCCGCCGACCGGAGCGAACAGGACAACGGCCACCACAGCAAGGACGATCGGACGCGCGTATCGCATCGGTTCAGCTCCTTTCCTTCGTGGAACAAGCAGCATTTAGCACTAGTCTCCGCAGGCCAAGATGCGGCGACCGCCGCTTGCCACCTAGGCACGTTCTGCCTATTGGTCCGTGCTCAGGTGGTAACGGTCTCGTCTGCCCGAGTACGCCTGGCGTCAATCTGCGAGAGCTAGCGACGCAAGGTCGCGCTAGGGACGCCGCGAAGCCATAGACGACGAACGCGGCGATTCGGAGCCGAGACAGTCCTCGTAACGAGGATCGCCGGCCGCTCGGCGATTGCCCGCGCGGTTACCTCCTCGCGGCGCTGAGCAACCGCAAGGTCGTCGCCCGCCAGAGCATCCGACCGACCCTCGCGATAATGACGGGGCCGCTACGCGGGACCTGCTTCCGCTGGCTCGCAGTCGGTCGCTTCGTCTCGGTCGACATCCATGTCACCGACTCGATCGGAGAGGAGGCCCAGGTCTACCCGCCTGCAGCGAGGGCGCTTCCGGCTGGTCCGTGTCTTCGGGGCGGATCGGATCCGGACTGGCGCGGGCGGCGCCTTCGTCCTGACCTGGATGAACGCTTCACGGTCGCCACGAGGGCACGTGCGCGAGGTCTGGCGCTGGTGCCGCGGTCGGTTTCGGCTCGTCAGCTCGCGTTAGCGCGAGTAAGCGCTGGGTGGGCCAGTGTTCGGGAATGTCCCCCGACTCAGGTTGCTAGTGAACGCTGAGCGTAAGCCGTGCGACACCGGCGGGCCAAACGACGCCGACTGGCGCACCGTTCGGGACGACTACGCGCCAGCGGCCGGTGCTCCGGAAGCGCACGATCCCGCGCCAGCGATTCGGTGCCATTCGGACGAGGGGTATCTCGAACCCGTCACGGGCGATGTTGGGGTCTGGGTGGCTGGTATCGCCGGTGATGGTCGCGACAACGCGGAAGAGGTTTTTCCCAGGCGCGACCGCGATGAGTCGCAGGTTGTAATCGAGTCTTTGCTCGCTGCGCACGGTCATTGTGACTCGCTGTCCTACGGCCGGTGTCGTGTCGTTGGCAGCGACCGAGATTTGGAACTTGGCCAACGCCGACGGGCAGAGAACGAGCGCAACAACCCCGGTGGCGACAAGAGCCTTCATGCCGCTCCTACGCCGCAAACGCGCGGGCGGTTCCATGCAACGATTGTAACTGCCTGAGTGCAGCCGCTCGGCTGGGCGAGCGTCATCTCGCCAGAGTAACCTGCCCGGCCAAGATGCCCCTGACCCGCCGTGGCCTGTTATGGACACTTGATACTCCCTACTGAGATCGGTCGTGGCGCTCGCGTTCCTCGGACGCGGCGAGATCGTCCTTCGAACTCCTCGATCCAATCAAGAAACTCGACGCGCCTGGCGCTCTCGCGATGTCGGAGAAATTGGCGGCTTCAGCCTCTGTGACACGATTTCTCTGTTGTCCGGCATTCGTGCCCCGCCATAGAAGATCCAGCTATCACCGAGCAACCTCAAGCGAACTCGCCGTCCGGGCATAGTCGGAGGATCACCGCGCTGCGCGGGCGCCGTCAACCGTTTGGGCCCCGTTCGCGCTTCTAGCCAAAGAAGGTCTGGCCGAGCAGGAAGACGTTCAGCGCTGAGATCAGGGCGGCGACGAGCGTTGCGATCGCCGTCGTCGCCCGGCGGTTCACCAGCGGGCCCATCAGGTCGCGCCTGCTCGTGAACCAGACGAGCGGGACGAGTGCGAAGGGGATTCCGAACGAGAGCACGACCTGGCTGATCACCAGGGTGCGCGAAGGATCGAGCCCGATCCCGGCGACGAGCAGCGCCGGCAGCATCGTTACCAGCCGTCGCAGGAAGATCGGGATCCGCCGCTGGATGAAGCCCTGCATCACGACCTGGCCCGAGAGCGTGCCCACCGTCGAGCTCGACAGCCCGGACGCGAGCAGCGCGAGCGCGAAGAGGGTGCTCGAGGCGCCGCCGAGGATCGGGGCGAGCGTCCGGTGGGCGCTCTCGAGCGACGAGACGTGGGTGAGGCCGGAGCTGAAGAACACGGTCGCGGCCATCACCAGCATCGCCATGTTGATCACGCCCGCGATCGACATCGCCACGATCACGTCGATCTTCGTATAGCGGTAGAGCCGCCGGGCCTCCTCGTCGTTCTGCGGCACGACGCGGTTCTGGGTCAGTGCGGAGTGCAGGTAGATGACGTGAGGCATCACGGTCGCGCCGAGGATCCCGACGGCGAGCAGCACCGAGTCGCTCCCGGCAAACTCCGGCTTGACCGCGTGCAGGGCGACCGTCCCGAGCGGCGGGTTGGCGTAGAAGAGCTCCGACACGTACGAGACGCCGATCACGCCCACGAAGGCGGCGATCACCGCCTCGAACGGGCGCAGGCCGAAGCGCTGGAGCCCGAGGATCGCGAACGTGGCGAACCCGGTCAGAATCGCGGCCGGGAAGAGGTCGAGCCCGAGGAGCAGGTGGAAACCGATCGCGGCGCCGAGGAACTCCGCGAGGTCGGTCGCCATCGCGATCACCTCGGCCTGCACCCAGAGCCCGAGGGAGGTTCGGCGCGAGAAGCGCTCGCGGCAAACCTCCGGCAGGTTCCGCCCCGTCGCGATGCCCAGCTTCGCCGAGAGCGTCTGGATCAGCATCGCCATCAGGTTCGAGGCGAGGATCACCCACGCGAGCGTGAACCCGAACTTGGAGCCGCCGGCGATGTTGGTCGCGAAGTTGCCCGGGTCGATGTAGGCGACGCAGGCGACGAACGCAGGGCCGAGGAAGGGGAGGATCCGGAACGGGCTCGGAAAGCCGCGGAGCGCATCCTCGGCCGCCTGGACGGTGCCGGTGGCGACCGCGTCTGACCGTGTCGCCATCACGGCCTGAGTCTAGCCAAAAGTTAGACTTGCCTAAACCTTGGCGAGCCGGAGATCCGGCAGATTGCGCCAGCGCTCGTCGACGTCGAAGCCGTAGCCGACGAAGAACTCGTCCGGGACGGTGAAGCCGACGTAGTCGACCGGGAGGTCATCCACGAGCCGGCGGTACGGACGATCGAGGAGCGCGGCCACCCGCAGGCTGGCGGGGCGGCGCAGCTCGAAGAGCTTGCGCAGGTAGTTGAGGGTGAGCCCGGTGTCGACCACGTCCTCGACGATCAGCACGTCCAGGCCTGCGAGCGGGATCACCGTGTCCTTCAGGAGACGAACGCGAGAGTGCCCGCCGGTGTCCGCGCCGTTGTAGCCCGCGAGCTCGACGAAGTCGATCTGATGCCAGGTCGAGCCGGTAGCGCTGGGCCAGCCGCTCGATGTCGCGCTTGTAGAAGAGCTTGACCTGGACGCCGGGGTAACGCTCCCGCAGCTTGCGCAGCTTGCGGTTCTTGCGCGTGACGAGGCGCTGCTTCATCACCGTGATCTCGAGGAAGAGATCCTGCTCGGGCAGGTAGAAGTCGGGGGTGAAGGCCTCGATGGTGCGCCCGCCCGCGTCCTGCTCCAGAACGAACGTGCGCGGCTCGTAGTCCCAGGGAACGCGGTAGAAGTCCAGCACCTTCGCGCATTCCCGTTCGGCGTCATTGGCGAACCGCGGCGCCTCGCGGCCACAATACGCCTGGAAATCGCCGATTTCCGTCACCCAACGGAAGAGTAGCAACGGGTGCGGACGCGCCCGACCCCGCGTACGTGGTACAAGGCGCCGCGCGGCATGGCCCGTCTCCGCTTGACGCCCCAGAAGCGGGAGTTCTTCGACCTCTACGCGAGCGCCTCGGCGAACGCGGTCGAGATCGCCCGCCTGCTCTCGGAGCTGCTCGACACCTTTCCGCAGGACGGCACCGAGCTGATCCGCAAGATCAAGGACCGCGAGCACGAGGGCGACCGGCTCACGCACGAGGTGGTCGACCTGCTCAACCGCACCTTCGTGACGCCTTTCGACCGGGACGACATGTACCGCCTGGCCGGCGCGCTCGACGACATCTGCGACCACGTGGACGAGGCCGCGGACAACCTCGGCGTCTACGGCGTGGAGCGCGTGCCGGAGAGGGCGCGCTCACAGGCCGAGGTGATCCTCCGCGCCGCGACCAAGCTCGACGAGGCGATCCGCCGCCTCGAGGGTTTCCGCGACTCGAGCGAGCAGCTCAGCGTCCTCCGCGAGCTCGAAGACGAGGGCGACGCGCTCGTCCGCGACGCGATCGCCGAGCTCTTCCGGTCGACCGACGACGCGAAGATGATCATCCGCTGGAAGGACATCCACGAGCGGCTCGAGGAGGCGGTGGACGCTCTCGAGCACGCGGCCGACGTCCTGGAAGCCATTCTGGTCAAGAACCGCTAGCGAGCCGTGAACGACGTTCTGCTCGTCGTGGTCGTGGTCGTCGCGCTCGGCTTCGACTTCACGAACGGCTTCCACGACACGGCCAACGCGGTCGCGACCTCGGTCTCCACGCGCGCTCTCTCCCCGCGCCTCGCGGTTCTCGTCGCGGCGGTCGCGAACCTCGGCGGCGCCTTCGTCACGACCGCGGTCGCGAAGACGGTCGGCAAGGGGATCATCGACACCGGGCTGGCGACGGAGGAGACGGTGCTCGCCGCGCTGATCGGCGCGATCGCCTGGAACCTGATCACGTGGTGGCGCGGCTTGCCCTCGAGCTCGTCGCATGCGCTGATCGGGGGGCTCGTGGGCGCCGCGTTCGTCCAGTCGGGGACGAAGGGCGTCCAGTGGCACGGCCTCGCCCACAACGTCGCCATTCCGGCGGTTCTGGCGCCCGCGATCGCCTTCGCCTCCGCGTTTCTGCTCCTGCTCGCGATCTTCTGGCTCTTCGTCTGGATGACGCCGGGGGTAGCGAACCGGACATTCAGGCTCGGCCAGCTCGCCTCGGGCACCTGGGTCGCGTTCACACACGGGGCGAACGACGCTCAGAAGACGATGGGCGTGATCGCGCTCGCGCTCTACGAGAGCGGTCACATCTCGCATTTCTACATCCCGATCTGGGTGATCGTTGCGGCCGGTCTGGCGATCGGCGCAGGCACCTACGTGGGCGGCTGGCGGATCATGCGGACGCTCGGCCAGCGCGTCTTCAGCATGGAGCCGGCGAGCGGCTTCGCCGCGCAGACGACCGCGGGCCTGACGATCTACCTTGCGACGCACCTCGGGTATCCGCTCTCCACGACGCACGTGATCTCCGGCTCCGTGATGGGTGCGGGCGCGACGCGTCGCCTCTCGGCCGTCCGCTGGGGCGTCGCCCGGACGATCGTCTTCGCTTGGGTGCTGACGATCCCGGCCGCCGCCCTCGTCGCGGCAGCGTGCTACTGGCCAGTTGTGGGGCTCTTCTAGCACTCCCGCTCTACACTTCGACCGATGCCAGAGGGTCGTAACGGGAGCGCGCTGACGATCGCGCAGATCTCCGACATCCACTGCGGAGGGCCCGACTTCGTCCCGAACCTAATGGAGCGGGCGATCATCGAGATCAACGAGCTCGGGCCACAGATCGTGATCTGCTCGGGCGACCTCACCACCTTCGGCTTCAAGCACGAGTACGCGATGGCTCAGGCGTACCTCAGGCGGATCGAGTGCGAGTCGGTCGTCGTCATCCCCGGGAACCACGACTCGCGCAACGTCGGCTACGTCCACTTCGAGGACATGTTCGGCGACCGTAACTCGGTGCTCCGGGTGGACGGCGTGACAGTGGTCGCGGTGGACTCGACCGAGCCCGATCTCGACCACGGCCAGATCGGGCGGGGCCGCTACCGCTGGATCGAGGAGCAGTTCAGCGCTTCCGCGCCGGACGAGCTGCGCATCTTCGTCCTCCACCACCACCTGCTACCGGTTCCGGGGACGGGGCGCGAGCGCAACGTCGTCTACGACGCGGGTGACGTGATCGAGTGCCTCCAGCGGGCCGGCGTCGACCTCGTCCTCTCCGGCCACAAGCACGTTCCCTACGCGTGGCGGCTCGAGAACCTGTTCGTCGTCAACGCGGGCACCGTCTCCTCGCAGCGCCTCAGGGGGAAGACACGGCCCTGCTACAACGTGATCGAGATCACCGACCGGCACGTGGACGTCTGGCGCAAGTACCCGTTCCACGGCCAGGAGCGGATCATCCAGTTCTCCACCGAGACGCTCGCGTTCGAGAAGTACACGACCCGGATCGAGGACGAGGTGACCGCGAGGACGTGATGCGTGCCCTGGCGGTCATCGACGGGGAGCACTACGCGCTGGTCGTCCGTGACGCGCTGGCCTCGCTGCCGTATGAGTTCGCGGCCGTCTGGCTGGCCGGCGGGAGCGAGAAGCTGCGCGGTGGTGAGGACTACGGCGTGCCCGTCGCGGACGATCTCGAGGCGGCCGTTGCCGAGCACGAGCCGGAGGTGGTCGTCGACCTCTCGGACGAGCCGGTGCTGGGGCCGCGCGAGCGCTTCCGGGTTGCCAGCCGAGTGCTGGCGCTCGGGGTGCCCTACGTCGGCGCCGACTTCCGCTTCGACCCGCCACGCTACGCGTCCTGGGATCACCCGGTGCCTGCGATAGCCGTAATCGGTACGGGGAAGCGGGTCGGCAAGACCGCGGTGACCGGTCACCTCGCTCGGCTGCTCGCGCGCGACCGCGACGTCGTGGTGGTCGCGATGGGCCGCGGCGGCCCGCCGGAGCCGGAAGTCGCTGAGGTGCGCCCGACGCTCGAGCGCCTGCTCGAGCTTTCCCGGGAAGGCAGGCACGCAGCCTCCGACTACCTCGAGACGGCTGCGCTCGCCGGCGTTGTCACGATCGGCTGCCGCCGCTGCGGCGGCGGTCTCGCGGGCGTCCCGGGGGAGTCCAACGTGCTCGCCGGCGCGGCGCTCGCTGCCCAGCGCGAGCCGGACCTCGTCGTCTTCGACGGCAGCGGCGCGGCGATCCCTCCGGTCGAGGTGGGCGCGCGCGTCCTCGTGACGAGCGCCTCGCAACCGCCCGAGGTGGCGACCGGCTACCTGAACGCCTATCGGATCCTGATCTCCGACCTGGTGGTCGCTACCGGCGGCGCCGACGAGCGGCTCGAGCGAGCGATCGCCGAGCTCAAGCCCGGCGTTCGAGTCGTTCCCGCCGAGCTGCGGCCTCGCCCCGTCCAGCCGCTTGTGGGCCGGCGCGTGGCCTTCTTCTCGACCGCGCCGGCCGCAGTGCACGAGACGTTGGCGCGCCGGTTGCGCGAGGCCCACGGGGCCGACGTCGTCCACGTCTCCGGCAACCTTGCGCGCCGCGAGGAGCTCCGCGCCGAGCTGGAGCGTGTCGAGGCGGAGGTCTACCTGGTCGAGATCAAGGCGGCCGCGATCGACGTCGTCGCCGAGGCCGCGCACGCGCGCGGGATCGAGGTCGCGTTCGCCGACAACGAGCTCGTCCCCGCCGGGGCAAGCCTCGACGAGGAGCTGCTGCGCCTTGCCGAGCGAGCCGCGGCGAAGGAGCCGGTCGCCCCGTGAGCGAGCGCCGTCACCGCCAGCCGTTGCCGCTCGGCTACGAGGACGGCCTGCCGTTCTCGAAGGGCCTGCTGGCGCGGGCGCTGATCGCTGCCGGGCTCACGGCCGACCGGGCCTACGAGCTGGCCCTCGCCGTCGAGTCCGACCTCGCCGTGAGCGGGCGCCAGTCGACGACGATCGAGCGGCTCGAGGAGCTCGCCCGGACGATCCTCGGCGAGGAAGACGGCGCGAGGACGATGCGCCGCCTCCGCCGCTACCGCGATCTCTACGAACTCGACCTGCCGGTGATCCTGCTCGTCGGCGGGGCCACCGGGACGGGCAAGTCCAGCGTCGCCACGGACGTCGCCTACCGGCTCGGGATCACGCGCGTCACCTCGACCGACTTCGTCCGCCAGACGATGCGCGCATTCTTCTCGCGGGAGTTCATGCCGGCGATCCACCACTCGAGCTTCGAGGCCGGCCGCGCGATGGCCGATGAGGACGAAGACGGAGCGGAGACCGAGGCGGTTCTCAACGGCTTCCTCGAACAGACGCGCAACGTCCTCGTCGGCGTCCAGGCCGCGATCGACCGGGCGCTCGAGGAGGGCTGGTCGATGGTGCTCGAGGGGGTCCACCTGGTGCCAGGCATGCTGCCGAAGGAGATCGAGGGCGCCCTCGTCGTCCAGTGCGTGCTCGCGATCGACGATCCGGAGGCGCACGCGAGCCACTTCTGGATCCGCGACAATGACTCCGAGGGCGTGCGGCCATACGAGAAGTACCTCGACGCGTTCGACGACATCCGGCTCGTGCAGACCTACATCCTCGGCCGCGCGCGCAAGCACGACGTCCCCGTGATCGAGAACGGCAACATCGACGACGCGATCGGCGAGCTGATGGAGCTGGTGCTCGCCGCCGCGGAGCCCCTCGAGGTGGGGAAGTGACGCAGACCCAGCCCGAGCGGCAGGTCGGCGCGGTCGCGGACGAAGCGCGCTTTTGCCTCTGCGAGAGCTACGCTCGGGTGACCGAACGTGCGGCGCTCGCCGGGGCGCGCTGGCTCGGGCGGGCGGATCAGCAGACGGCCGAGGAGGACGCCTCGACCGCGATGCGGCTCGTGCTCGAGCAGCTCCCGATCGACGGCCACATCGTGATCGGCGCGGGCGGCGACAGCGACCATCTCGCGGCCGGCCACCGGATCGGCTCGGGCGGGCTGGAGGCCGATCTCGCCCTCGACCCGCTCGAGGGACGGGGCGTCGTCGCGCGCGGCGGGTACGGGGCGATGTCGATGGTCGCCGTCGGCGAACCGGGCGCCTTCCAGACCTTGCCGGACATGTACATGCGGAAGATGGCCGTCGGGCCGAAGGCGCGTGGAGCGATCGACCTCGGCCGCCCGGTCGGCGACAACATCCGCGCGATTGCAGACGCCTTCGGGCGGATGGTCAACGACGTGACGACGATCGTCCTCGACCGGCCGCGGCACCACGACCTGATCGAGGAGATCCGCGCAGCGGGCGCGCGCATCAAGCTGATCCAGGACGGCGACGTGACCGCCTCGATCTCGGCCGCGATCCGGGGGACGAACGACCACCTCGCGATCGGGATCGGGGGAACACGGCAGGCGGTGCTCTCGGCGGCCGCGCTCCGCTGTCTCGGCGGCGAGCTCCAGGCTCAGCTCTGGCCGACCTCGAGGCGCGAGGTGGAGCAGGCGCGCGAGGGCGGGGTGGAGGACGTCGAGCGGCTGTTCTCGATCGACGACCTCGCGCCGGGCGAGGTGATCGTGGCCGCAACGGGGGTCTCCAACGGAGACCTCCTCCGGGGAGTCCGCTTCCTCGCCGACAGCGCGCGGACGCACTCGCTCGTGATGTGCACCCGGTGCAACTGGGTCCGGTTCGTGGACGGGATCCACTTCTTCGCCCGCGAGCGGCGCGAGGAAGTCCGGCTGCTCGGCTACTAAGGCTTCCGGGTGCCGGGCCCAGGACTTAGTAACAGTCTGTTACAAGGAAGGTGCCTCTGCGGCGGCGTCAGGTTCGAGGTCGAGCCGCCCTTCCGGCGCGCGAACCACTGTCACTGCTCGCGCTGCCGCAAGCACTCGGGTACGTTCGGGCTGACTCAGGGTCGTGTCCCGCGAGAGCAGTTTCGCCTCCTCGCCGGCGAGGAGCTGCTGCGCGTCTTCCGCCCCGACGGCGGCGCGGCGAAGGTCTTCTGCTCGGTCTGCGGTTCCAGCCTCTTCGGCGGCGACTGGCCCGAAGGGGACGAGGTCTCGATCCGTCTCGGCTCGCTCGACGGCGATCCGGGGATCCGGCCGCAGTACCACTCGTTCGTCGAGTCGCGCGCCGTGTGGGACGAGCTGCCCGAGGACGGCCTGCCGAGGTACGCTGGGCCCCATGCCGACGCGTGACGACGTGATCGAGGCGCTCCGCGCCGTCGAGGACCCCGAGCTCGGGATGGACATCGTCGAGCTCGGCCTGCTCTACGACGTCGAGGCGCAGGGCCCGCGCGTGAAGGTGCTCTACAGCCTCACCTCGATGGGCTGCCCGGCCGGCCCGCTGATCCAGCAGTCGATCGAGGAGGTCGTGCAGTCGCTGCACGGCGTCGAGCAGGTCGAGACCGAGCTGACCTGGGACCCGCCGTGGACGCCGGAGAAGATGTCCGACGACGCCAAGTTCATCCTCGGCTTCGGGTAACCGCCTGCGGCGCCGTCGGCTGTCCCGGTCGCGGCGCGGGCGGCGAGGCGACGACCATGACGCGGCAGGGTGACTTCTTCAGGACTTCCTGGAGGGTGCTTCCGAAGATCGGGGAGCGCGAGGTGCGCCCGCTCTTCCGGGCGCCTCCGATCACGACGATCTTGGCGCCGCCCGCCTCCGCCTGCTCGACGATCGCACTCGCGGCGTCGCGCGACCGCACGATCCGGGCCGAGACGCCGACGCCGTAGGAAGCAGCGATCGCGGCTGCCCGCTCCAGCAGCCGGCGAGCGTCGTCTTCCTCCTCGACCATGTGCGCGTCGAGCGGCAGCAGCCGCGGGACTTCGATCACCGTGACGGCGGTGATCGAGGCGTGCCGCTCGGAGGCGAGCCGGCAGGCGACGTCCATCGCTCGCCCGGACTCGGGATTGTCGGCGAGCGGGACGAGGATTCGCCGGTAGTCGACCGACGCCCTCGGCCGCCGCCCCTCGGCACGGTGCCGCCCGAACGCGGTCGGCCTGACCATGCATCAAAGCTAGAGACGGCGGACCTAAGCCAGCCTTAAGGAGGACGGCGCGCGGCTGAACGCGGACCTAAGAGGTTATTGGCCTTACGAGCCGGTACCCGACGCCCGGATGGTTCAGGAGGTACACGGGGCGCGCCGGGTCGGGCTCGATCTTGCGCCGCAGGTGCGAGACGTAGACGTGCAGGTAGTTCGACTCGTCCTGGTAGGACGGGCCCCAGATCTCCCGCAGGATCGTGGGGTGCGTCAGGAGCTTGCCTTCGTTCTTGGCGAACAGCCGGAGCAGGTCGTACTCGATCGGCGTGAGCGAGACCGGCCGGCCGCCGATCGTCACCGCTCGCTTGTCGAGGTCGATCACGAGCTCGCCGATCTCGAGCACGGGCTCGGTCGAAGGAGCGGCGCGGCGCAGGGCGGCACGCAGCCGAGCGAGCAGCTCGTCGCCGCTGAACGGCTTGGTGACGTAGTCGTCCGCACCGGCGTCCAGCGCCTCGATCTTGTCCTTCTCCTCGCCGACCGCCGAGAGCACGAGGATGGGCACGACGCTCCAGCGCCGCAACTCGCAGCAGACGTCGGTGCCGCGGCCGTCAGGGAGCAGGAGATCGAGGATGATCGCCTCCGGCGGGCGCATCGCCGCCTTCGTCAGGGCTTCCTGGGCGCTTCCGGCCGTCTCGACCGAGTAGCCCGCGCCGCGGAGCTTCATCTCGACCGCGCGCAGGATCTGCGGCTCGTCGTCGACGACCAGGACGCGTGTTCCCTTCATGCGTAGCTGCGAACGAGGGACGCCGCGACCGGCAATGCAAACGCGAACACCGATCCCTTGCCCGGTTCCGACTCGACCCAGAGCCGACCGCCGTTCACCTGGACGAAGCCGCGGGCGATCGCGAGCCCGAGACCGGAGCCGCGCTCACCGTCGTCCCCGGTTCCCCGGCTGAAGGGCTCGAAGATCCGCCCCTGCTCATGAGGAGAGATGCCGGGGCCATGGTCGATCACGCGGACGATCACCTCGCCGTCCGCCTCGTCGGCCCGCACCTCGACGCGATCGCCGGGCGAGGAGAACTTGAGCGCGTTCTCGAGCAGGTTCACGAGTGCATGCTCGAGCTGTGTCGCATCCACCTGGACGGGCGGCGAGTCGTGCGGCAGCACCACGCCGATGCGCTCGTTCTCCGGACCGATCGCCTCGAGCGCGCGGGCGACGAGGCCGTCGATCGTCCAGAGCTCGGGTAGCGGTCTCGCCGCGCCCGCTTCCAGACGGGAGAGGTCGAGCAGGTTCGCGATGAACCGCTCGAGCCTTCGTGTCTGGAGCCGGATCGAGGCGAGCAACTCGTCGCGCTCGGCGCCGGAGAGCGCGTCACCCGGGTCCTCGAGCACCTCGCTGGCGGTCCTGATCGCCGTGATCGGCGAGCGGAGATCGTGGCTGACGGAGCGCAGCACCGCCGTCTTCACCGCGTCGCTTCGCCGCAGCGCCTCGGCCTCGATCGCCTCGCTGCGCCGCCGCGCCTCGGCAAGGGTCGCCTCGCGCTGTCGCTGCTCGGCTTCCTCCGCGCGGCGCCGGGCGCGGGCGGCGAGGCCGCTGACGCTGACCGCGGTCACGAGGTAGACGGCGAGCGCGACCCAGTTCTCCGAGTCGGCGAGCCGGAACGTGTGCGTCGGCTGAAGGAAGAACCAGTTGAACGCGAGCATGCTCACGATCGAGACCGGCAGCGCGAGCGGGAGTCCCCACAGCGCCGCCACCGGCAGAACGGCGAACAGATAGAGCACGCCAAGGCTGAGAACCGGCGCGACGGGCCGGAGCACGAAGATCGCCCCGGTTACGAGCCCGACCGCAGCCAGGCTTGCAGCCGCCCCCGTGAGCCGGTGGAGCGAGCGAGGCGCATTCGATGGCGTTGGACCAGTGATCCCGCTCACCGCCAGAGGATACGCCGCGCGTCGTCGGCGAGACCGGCTTAAGGAGGTCTGAAAATTCGCGGCCCCGCAGGGCAAAACGCCGGGCCTCGCATAGCTTGGCGTCGAACCTAGAGGCGGCGATGGCGAAGACGACGGAAGAGAGGCCCGGGCCTGCAGCGCCGGCCGAGCGCGCGGAGCGGTTCGACCGCGTAAAGCGCCTCCTCGTCGGCCGTCCGAGGGCGACCGGGGAGATGGAGGACACCCTCCTCTCGAAGAAGCTCGCGCTGCCCGTCTTCGCCTCCGATCCGCTCTCCTCGGTGGCGTACGCGACCGAGTCGGGGCTCGTCGTGCTGGTCGCGGCATCGGCCGCGGCGGGCCACGACATCCTCCCGATCTCGTTCGTGATCGCGGCGCTGCTCGCAATCGTCGTCATCTCCTACCGCCAGACGGTTCGCGCGTATGCGACTAGCGGCGGGGCGTACGTCGTCGCGAAGGACAACCTGGGGACGCTGCCGAGCCTGATCGGCGCGGCCGCGCTGCTCGTCGACTACGTCTTGACCGTCGCCGTCTCGGTCGCCGCGGGCGTCCTCGCGCTCACCTCCGTGGCCCCGTCTCTCGCCGCGCACAAGGTGGGGGTCTCGATCGCCGCGGTCGTCCTCCTCACGCTCGTGAACCTGCGGGGCGTGCGGGAGTCCGGGATCGCCTTCGCCGTTCCCACCTACTCGTTCGTTATCGCGATGTACGCGATGGTCGCGGTCGGCATCGGGAAGTGCGTCGCCGGAAGCTGTCCGCGGGCGGACGTCCCGCATCCGGTCGCGATGGGAACCGGTGCCGTCGGGGCGTTCGTCCTCGTCCGCGCCTTCGCGTCGGGCGCGGTTGCCCTGACCGGGGTCGAGGCGATCTCGAACGGGGTCGGCGCCTTTCGCCCGCCGAAGGGAAAGAACGCCGCGACGACGCTCGGCGTTCTCGGCGTAATCTCGATCAGCCTCTTCCTCGGCGTCTCCTACCTCGCGGTGCAGATGCACGCCCGCCCGAGCGAGACCGTCTCGCTCGTGTCCGAGATCGCCCGCGCCACCTTCCCGCCCTCGTCGGCCTCCTCGGCGATGTACTACGTCGTGCAGGCGCTCACGTTCGCGATCCTGATCCTCGCCGCGAACACCTCGTATCAGGGGTTCCCGCGGCTGGCGGCCGTGCTGGCGCGCGACCGGTTCTTTCCGCGCCAGTTCGTGAACCTCGGCGACCGGCTCGTCTACTCGAACGGAGTCATCGTCCTGGCCGCGCTCGCGTCGCTCCTGATCTGGATCTTCCACGCGAACGTGATCTCCCTGATCCACCTCTACGTCGTCGGCGTCTTCACCGCGTTCACGCTCTCGCAGGCCGGAATGGTCCGCTACTGGCGGCGGCGGAAGGAACCCGGCTGGCGCAGGAGGGCGATCATCAACGGCGTCGGCGCGGCGACGACCGGCGTCGTGACGCTGCTCGTGATCCAGGCGAAGTTCCTGGCCGGCGCCTGGATGGTGACGATCGCGGTGCCGCTTCTGATCGGCCTCTTCTTCGTGATCGACCGCCACTACCGCAAGGCGGGAAGGCGCCTCCGCGCCGGCATCGCGGCGGTTGCGGCCGCTCCGCCGGCGACGAACCAGGTCGTCCTCCACGTCGAATCCTCGGACGCTGCTCTCCGAGAGGCGCTCTGGTACGCGCGCCAGATCGCCGACGATCACTTTCGCGCCATCCACGTGCCGGGAGCGCGCACCGATCCCGGCATCCGGCCGCGGTTCCGCGATCTCACGGACATCCGCCCCGATCTCGAGATCATCCGACCCGAGGACGGCCGCGTGGACGCCGTGATCGAGTTCCTCTGGGCCCTGCCGCGCGGCGAGTCCAACTTCGTCACGATGATCGTCCCGGAGCTGTTCAAGCGGCGCTCGCTCGTGGAGGCGCTGGCGCGGCGAATGGAGTTCTCGCTCAAGCTGCGCCTGCTGAGGGAGCCGGGAGTCGTGATCACCGACGTCCCGGTGCTGGCGCAGAGGACAAGCGAGTGGCGAGCGCCGCAGCGCGCCCACTGCCGGGTCCTCGTCTCGGGCGCCCACGCCGCCTCGATGCGCGCCGCCAACTATGCGGGCACGCTTGGCCTGCCGGACACGCGCGCGCTCTTCTTCGCCTTCGACGCGGAAGAGGCCGAGCGTCTGCGGGAAGACTGGGACGAGCGCACGATGCGGCTTCCGCTCGAGATCGAGGCCGCTCCGTTTCGCGATCTCGGCGATCCGCTCCTCCGCTACCTGCGCCGAATCACGGCCGATCCGGACGCGGTCGCGGTGGTGATCATGCCGGAGCTGATCTTCACCGGCACGGCGCGGTTGCTGCACAATCAGCGCGCGCTCTACATCAAGCGGCTGCTCCTCTTCGAGCCCCGCGTGATTCTCGCCAGCGTGCCCTACAGGCTCGACTGACGCATTTAGCACTCGTCTCGAAATGAAGCCTTGTGCCGCCGAGCCTCGCTGGGCGCCGCGATGCCGCGTCCTCGGAAGCGCACGTATCCTCCGGATACGCGCGCTCCGCTGCGTCCCTGCCTCGCACCGCCCAGCGCACCTCGGCGGCGAAGCGTCATTCCAAAACGAGTTCTTAGTCCGGGATCCGGAGGACGATCTTGCCGAACTGCTCGCCGGCCTCCATCCGCTCGTGGGCGACGCGCGCCTCGGCCAGCGGATAGACCGAGTCGATCACGGGGCGCGCGCGGCCGCTCTCGACGAGCTCGTAGGCGCCCTCGAAGTCCTCCTTCGTCCCCATCGTCGAGCCGTAGATCGTCAGCTGCTTCCACCAGATCCGGTGCAGCGCGGCGGGTGGATTCGCGCCCGTGGTCGCGCCGCAGAGGGCGATCCGGCCGCCGGACCGCGCCGCCTGGAGCGAGGTCTGCCACGTCGCCTCGCCGACGTGCTCGAGCACGACGTCGACACCCGCGCCGTCGGTTGCCTCCTTCACCGCAGCGAGCACGTCCCCGCTCGCGTGGTTGACAGTTGCCTCCGCGCCCAGCTCGCGCGCCCGGGTCAGCTTCTCGTCGCTCGACGAGGTGACGAGCGCCCGCGCGCCGAGGGCCTTCGCGATCGCCAGGCCCGCCGTGCCGACGCCGCTGCCGATTCCCCAGAGCAGCACCCACTCGCCCTCCGCGAGTCGCGCCTTCGTGACGAGGAGCCGGTAGGCGGTCTCGAAGACGAGCGGGAAGGCCGCCGCCTTCTCGAAGGAGAGTTCGTCGGGAATCGGATAGACGTTCGTCTTCGGCACCGCCACGAGCTCGGCGTGGGTGCCATGCATGTGCTCACCGACGACGAGGATCTTCTCGCCGCGCTCGATCCCGGGGTTGATCACGACCGGATCGCCGCTGTCCTCGCGGATGCCGGCCCCGTCGGCGCCCAGGATCCGCGGCTTCGGTACCGAAGGAAGCCCTTTCCTGATCCAGAGGTCGAGATGGTTCAGAGAAGCGGCACGCAGCCGAACGAGCACCTCACCCGGCCCCGGCTCTGGATCCGGAGCGTCCTCGTAACGCAGCACCTCCGGCCCGCCGTCCTCGTGGATCCGAATCGCCTTCACGCGGGCACAATCTTCCACACATGAACGCCGCGGAGCTGAATCGGCTGGCGAGGGAGTTCGGGCTGGATGTCATCGGCGCCGCTCCGGTCGCGCCGTACGAGGAAACGGAAAACCACATCCGCGAGCGCCGGGAACGCGGGCTGTTCGCCGACATGCGCTTCACGATGGCCCGGCCCGAGGAGTCGTGCCACCCGGAGACGCTCCTCGACGGGGCGCGCGCGGTCGTCTCCGCGGCACTCTGCTACTACGCCGAGGCCGGCGAGCCGCCTCAGGGGCACGGGCGCCTGCCACGCTACACGTGGCGCGACGCCTACGCCGAGCTGCGCGAGAAGCTCGACGCCCTCGGCCGCGGGCTGGGCGGCGCGTACAAGGTATTCGTCGACGCGAACCAGCATGTCGACCGCGAAGCCGCGGTCCGGGCCGGCGTCGGCTTCTACGGCAAGAACACGATGCTGATCACGCGCCGCTTCGGCTCCTGGGTCGTCCTCGGCACGCTCGTGACCGACGTCGAGCTCGAGCCGACGCCGCCGCTCGGTCTCGACTGCGGTTCCTGCACGCTCTGCATCGAGGCCTGCCCGACCGGCGCGCTCGACGAGCCCGGCGTGCTCGACGCCACCCGCTGCCTCTCGTACTGGACGCAGTCGGCCGACCCGATCCCCGAGGGTTACCGCGAGGAGCTCGGCGACCAGGTCTACGGCTGCGACATCTGCCAGGACGTCTGTCCGTGGAACCGTGGGATCGAGCGGCGCCGCGCCGGAGAGGAGGCGCCGCCCGAAGCCGAGCCGCACGTCTCGCTGGTGGACTGGCTCGAGGCCGGCGACGAGGAGCTCCGCCGCCGCTACGACCGGCTCTTCGTGCCGCACAACGATCCCCGTTACCTGCGCCGCAACGCCCTCGTCGCCCTCGGCAACACGGGCGGCGATCCGGCGCTCGCGGAGCGCTACGCTGAAAGCGACGATCCGTTCCTCCGCGAGCACGCGGAGTGGGCGCTGACCCGCATCCGAGAGCGCCGGTGAAGGGCGAGCTCCAGCGCCTCCGCGACACCGAGCGCTGGATCGGGTGGATCCGCCTCGGGGCGGTTCCGTTCGCGATCTTCCAGGTCGCGATCGCCGGTGGCTACCCGTCCGGCTACGAGCGCGCGGCGTGGCTGACGACGCTGTCGTTCGGCGTCGGTGCGGTGTTCCTCTTCCGGATGGGCGGGCGCGAATTGAGCCGCCGTGAGCAGATTCGGCTGGGACTCCTCGCCCTCGCGTTCGACTTCGCGGTGGTCTCGACCTACGTGCTCGCCTTCAGCTTCCAGGCCGAGTCCCCCGTCCGGCAGGTCATGTACCTGCCGCTCGTAGAGGCGGCCCTGCGCTACGGCATCCCGGGAGGGCTGGCGCTGGCCGTGGCGAGCGCGCCGGTGATCTCCGTCTTCGAGTGGCTCCGAGAGCGGCGGCTCGCGCCCATGAGCTATCAGGTGGACTACGTCACCCTCCAGATCGGGCTCGAGATGCTGATGGGCCTGGCCGTCGGCTGGCTCGTGCACCGGCTCCTGGGGCAGACGGACGTCGCCGAGACAAGGATCGCCGAGGCGGAGCACCTCCAGGACGAGCTCGGCCGCCGCGCCGATGTGCTGGAGGCCGCGAACCGCTGCGCCCGAGCGCTGAGCTCCTCGCTCGAGCTCGACGAGGCGTTCGACGCCTTCATCCGCGAGGTCCGCGGCCTGATCCCATTCGACCGGATCGCTATCGTCCTCAGCGAGGAGGGCACGGCGCAGGTGATGGCGGTCGCCGGGGCGGGCGCGGACGAGGTGCTCCCGCCGGGCTCCGCCCGCCCCATCCACGGCACGCTGCTCGAGGACGTTCTGCGCACGAACCAGGCCGCGTACCGCCGCGACATGAGGGAGCCCGACTTTCCGGAGGAGGAGGAGTTCCTCGCGCTCGGCTTGCGATGCCGGCTCGCGACGCCGCTGCTTCAGGGGACCCGGGCGATCGGGATGTTGGGGCTCGTGCGAAGGGAGCCCGACTCCTTCAGTGCCGGCGAGATCGAGCTCGCCGGGCTGCTCGGGCGACTCGTCGCGAGCGCCGTCCAGAACATCCGTGCCTACGAGGCCGAGCGCAAGACGGTCGAGGAGCTGCGCCGCCTCTCGGCCCTGAGGGCCGACTTCGTCTCGCTCGTCTCGCACGAGCTGCGTACGCCGATGGCGGCCGTGATCGGCTCCGCGCGGACGCTCCAGCAGCGCTGGCGCGAGCTCTCGCCGGAGCAGCGGGAGTCGTTCCTGGAGCTGATCGCGGGCGAGACCGGGCGCCTCGCCACCCTGATCGGGGACGTGCTCGACACCTCGCGGATCGAGGCGGGCACCTTCAGCTTCCGGTTCACGGACGTCGACGTCGGCGAGCTTGTCCGCGACTCGGTTGCGACCGCGCAGCTCGGGCAGGACGAGGTGCGCCTCGTCGCCCATGTGCGCGAGCCGCTGCCGCAGGTGCGCGGCGACTCCGAGCGGCTGCGCCAGGTCCTGATGAACCTGATCGACAACGCGATCAAGTACTCGCCGGCAAACGGAGACGTGGAGGTGCGCGCCTACGGGGAGAACAGCCGCGTCCGGGTGGACGTGAGCGACCGCGGCCCGGGGATCGCCAGAGAGGACCAGAGGCTGATCTTCGAGAAGTTCGGCCGGGTCACCGGGAGCGGCGCGACCCGGCCCGGGACCGGGCTCGGGCTCTTCATCGCCCGCTCGATCGCGGAGGCCCACGGCGGCTCGCTCGACGTCTGGTCGGCGCCCCAGCAAGGCGCGACGTTCACGCTCGACCTGCCGATTACGTCTTGACGCGCATGCGCGAGAGGCCGAGCTCGCGCTGGACCTCACGGGCCCGCGCTGCGATCTCGCGCCGCAGCTCAACCGGCTCGAGCACGATCGCCTCGCCGCGGTAGGAGAGGATCTCGCCGACGAGCCACTCGGGGCTGCCGACGGGCCGCTCGGCCACCGCCGAGCCGTCGGCGAGCCGTTTAGCGCCCTTCTCGAGCTCCCAGCGCGCGACCTGCTGCGAGTACCAGATCCGCGCCGAGCGGGCATCGCGGAACTCCTGCGGGTCGAAGCCCTCGCGCCGCTCGAAGCGCCCCCGCTGGAGCCGGGCGCTGCGCATCCGGTCGAGCCGGAAGGAGCGCTCGCCCTCGCGCGTGCGGTCCCAGGTGTGGACGTACCAGTAGGGGAGCTTCCGCTCGAGCGCGTACGGCTCGACCAGGTGCGTCGAGACCTCCTCCTCGCCCTCCTTCAGGTAGTCGAGCTCGACCAGGCGGCGCTCGCGGATCCCGTGGCTGAGCGTGGCGACCAGGTCCTCCTCGGCCCGATGCACGTGGGGCTCGGGCGTCTGCTGGAGCTCGAACTCGCCGAAGGTCTCCTCGAGCTTTGCCCGGACGCGCTCGAGTGGGCTACGCGCATCCGCGGCGATCATCGGGCCGACGAACTCGAGGGCGAGCCGGATCGCGCGCGCCTCGAGCGGGGTCAGGCGGGGCGGCGCCCGGAACGTGTCGCCGAAGAGCTCCTTGTCCACGCGAACGGTGTCGCCGTGGAGCTCCGCGTAGACCGCGTAGCAGCCGCCGCCGAAGTTGACGAGGTTGAGCAGCGACAGATGCTCCTCCAGCTGCTCGGGCGGGATGTGGAAGCGCTCGACCAGCTCGTGCGCGGGGATCTCCGCCTGGGCCTCCTCGCCGCAGCGGTCGAGCAGGTAGGCGAGCAGCGCCTGGAGGACCGCGAACCGCTCCGGCGCGACCGGCGCCGCCGGGCGCTCGGCCGCCTCCTCGACGTGGCCGTCGGTCTCGGCGGCAAGCTGCTTCGGCGTGCCCTCGTGGGCCTCGCGTACCGCGCGCAGCGCCCGCGCCACCTCGCGCCGCAGCTCGTCCGGCGCCTGCGGTACGGCGCGCCCGTCCTGGCGCAGCACCCACGCGGCCAGCAGCGGCAGGCTCGAATACCCTGTCACGAAGACGCCGTCCTCGATTCGGCCGCTGTCGCCGTAGGTGCGCTGGACCCACCAGGCGGTGTCCCCGCCGACCTCGATCCGCGCCTCGCCGGCGATGTCGCCGATCTGCCAGGGAGGACGGCCGCGGTAGCGGTCGACGTCGAACTCGACGGGCAACCGGAAGTCGCGCTCGCGGCGCGTGGCGAAACGGATCTCGCCCCGGATCCGCGAGACGCGGAAGGTCCGTTCGTCGCCAACGTCGAGATCCTGCCCGACGACATACCACGCCCCGGAATCCTGGAAGAGGGCGTACGGATTCACCGAGCGCTCGCGCTCGTCGTCCCGCGAGATCGACCAGTACGGGAACTTGACGGTGCGCTGCTTCGAGATCGCCGCCTCGAGCTTGGCCAGCCGGCCCTGCATCTCCGCCGAGTACTCGGGGTCGAGCACCTCGACGCGCATGGCGGTCTCGGTCGGAGCCTCGGCGAATCCGGGCCGGCCGAGCGCCAGGTTCTGAAGCGCGAGCCGGAGCGGCTCCGCGTAGGCGAACTTTCCTTCGAGCAGGTAGAAGGACGTCTGCAGGGCGGCCAGCTCGTCGTCGGTCAGCTCGAGCGGGGGCAGGAAGTAGCGATCGGAGCGCATCGTGTAGAGCTCCTCGCCTGTGTACTCGTCGCGCTGCGAATGGAGCGGAACGCCCAGCGCTTGGAGCTCGACGCGGTCCGAGTAGAAGCGGCGGGCGAACGCCTCGTCCGACATCTCCTGGTAGCCCTCGACGCTGCTCTTGATCTCGCGCGCCGTCACGGGCCGCCGCTCCGCCATCAGGAAGGCGACCAGCGAGAGCTGCCGGATCAGCTTGTCCGTGTCGTGCGACATTCGGGTTGCGAGCTTATCGCTCGCAAACCGATAGGGAACCCTCGGCCTCGAGCCGCGTTCGCATCACGCGGATGGCCTCCGGATTCTCGTCGATCAGCACGTAGCGCCGGCCCAGCTCCGCGGCGGCGACTCCGAGGGTGCCGCTGCCCGCAAAGAAGTCGAGGCACCAGTCGCCGGATCGACTCGAGGCCTGGACGATCCGCCGGAGCACTCCGAGCGGCTTCTGGCTCGGGTAGCCCGTCTTCTCCTTGCCTGTCGGCGAGACGATCGTGTGCCACCAGACGTCGGTGGGGAGCTTGCCGCGCGCGGCCTTTTCGGCCGTCACGAGGCCAGGGGCCATGTACGGCTCGCGGTCGACAACCTCGGAGTCGAACCAGTAGCGCTCGGGATCCCTGACGTAGACGAGGATCGTGTCGTGCTTGGCCGGCCAGCGGCGCTTCGCACGGGCGCCGTAGTCGTAGGCCCAGACGATCTCGTTCAAGAAGCACTCGCGGCCGAAGATCTCGTCCAGGAGCAGCTTGCAGTAGTGCGCCTCGCGGTAGTCGATGTGGAAGTAGAAGGTGCCCGACTCGGCGAGGAGGCGCCTTGCCTCGCGCAGGCGTGGCTCCAGGAAGGCGAGGTAGTGGCCGAACTCGTCGTGGTAGGAGCTCTCGTTCAGCAACTCGCTTCGGTAGCGCCTGCCATTGAACCCGACGCGGTCGCCGTCCTCGTCAGGCACGGTCGCGAGTGTCAGGCGGCGCTGCTTCCGCCCGGTGTTGAAGGGCGGATCGATATAGATCAGCTGGAACGACTCGTCCGCGAACCGGGGAAGAACCTCGAGGTTTTCCCCGAGGACGATCTCGTCGCGAGACGGGCGGATCCGCTCCATCCAGCGAATCCTAGGGAGCGTCTAGGCTGCTGCCTTCGAGCGCTCGAGGTGCTGGTGCGAGGGGCAGTAGTCGCGGTCGGGGAGCGGCGTGCGCTGGCACGGCTTGCCCTTCCGCGTGGTCGCCCGGCAGCGCGCGACGCCGCCGTCGAAGGCGCCCGCCTCGATCTGGCTCTCGATGAACGCGACCGCCGCGGCCACGCCTTCACGGACCGCCCAGGCGACCTGCGCCTGGCACGTGATCGGGAAGTACCGGCGGATGTCCTGAAAGAGCGCCCGGTCCGGCTTCGCGAAGTAGAGGGGATCTTTCGCCAGCCGGTCCATCGTCTGCTCGCATGCCGCCAGCACCTCGCGCCGATACTGGAGGCGCGTCTCGGGGCCTACGTACGGGTCGATCAGGTCCTTGATCGACCTGTAGATCGCACGTGAATACTGATACATGCAGGCCTGAATCTGAAGCGTTCGCTCGTCCATGGTCAGTATCTCCGGCTCCTATTAATCTGCCGCAAAGCTTTGTTAACCGCGGGTTAAACCTCGTTGGGGGCTGTGCTTCGGCGCGAGTCTAACGAACCAGCGGCCCTGTCACAAAGTCCGCTTCCCCGTTGGCGGTCAGGTAAACGCTACCGAACGATCCGGCGCGGGTACGGGCCGCGGTAGCCCTTCTGGTGCGCGTCGATGATCGCGCTCTGCGCCTCGGCCTGGGTGTCGTAGATTCCCGCGAAGACGACGTAGTAGCCGGGGTGGAGGCTCGAGAACTGCGATGAGTCGAGGACGCCGACGTTCTTCAGGCCGAGCTGCCGCGCCTGGCGGGCCTGTGCGAGCGGGCCGGCCCGGCCGTTCGAGCTCGGGACCGAGTCGAGCACGACCGTCCAGCCGCTCTTGCCGGCCGGCCATGTCACGAGCGGCTTCGCCGAGCGCGAGGAAGCCGGCGGCTTCAGGCGGGTGGTGCTGGCGCTTGTCGTCGCCTGCGTCGTCGTCGGCTCCGGCGGAACCGTCGCCGTGGTCGCCAGGCTCGTGGCGGCCGGCGAGGTTGCGACGATCGTCTCGTTGGCGGAGGTCGAGGTGTCGGCGAGCCAGAGCGCCGAGACGACACCCGCGCCGGCCGCCACGACGAGCGCCAGCAGCGTCGCCCACACCCAGTCGCCGGGATACCAGCCGAGCCGGCGCCGCCAAGCGGAACCGAGGAAGGCGATCAGGCCGGTCGTCGCGGGCAGCCGGAGCCCGCACTCGAGGCAGTACTCCTGCGCCGTGGAGTAGGAGGTGCCGCAGCGCGGGCAGCGCCATTCGTCCTCGGGGACGGCCACGGTCAGCGCTCCCAGGGGTCCGGGCCCGGCGGCGGCTGCTCCTCGTCGCCTGTCGCCGCATGGACGACCGCTGCGTCGGGCGCGGGCAGAGCGCTCGCCGGCCTCACGGCCTGCTCCTCGTCCTCGTCCAGCTCGGCAGCACGGCCGCAGCTGGCGCAGAAGCCGGCGTCGGCCGGCAGTGGATGGCCGCAGCCCTTGCAGGCGACGACGGGCTCGCTTCCGGTCGGCCGGCCGCAGTTCGCGCAGAAGTGGGAGCCCCACGGGACCGGCGCGCCGCACTCGCAAGCGGTCGGCGCACGGCGGGCGGCGGCGACCGCGGAGAGCATCGAGTCGAGCTCCTGCACGCGCTCCTCCAGCGCGACGATCTCGCGGCACTGCTCGATCAGGAGCTCGTCCCGGAAGCTCGAGCGGCGGTACATCTCGAGCGTCAGCCCGCCGAGGTCGCGGATCCGCTCCTCGCGCGCCTTCAGAATCGCCCGTCGTTCGCGGCGCAGCGCCCCCGGCGAAGGGGCCCGGCGCAAGGCCCGCGGGGGAGTGACCTTCGGGGCCCTGTCCGCCCGCCTGCGAATGCGATTTAGCAGGGGAAAACGCGCCACGCGGGCCGCGAGTCTAGCAGCGCCCTCGGACTCTCCTACGGTCTCGGTTCGCCCACACGGCGGCCGAATCCGGCGACGTATGCGACGAAGAGCGCGAGGCCGACGATGCCCACCACGATCCCCACCCAGGGGATGACGAAGCCGAACACGATTGCGATCACGATCATTGCGATTGCGAGCCCGATCATGTTCCTGGGGTTCCCGCCACGGCCGGGCCGAAACTACGCAGTGTTGATGACGACGAGGTGCTCCTCGGTCAGCTCGCGGACCGCGTAGGCGGGGCCTTCGCGCGTGTTGCCCGACTCCTTGACGCCGCCATAGGGCATCTGGTCGCTGCGGAAGGTCGGCGCCTCGTTCACCGTGATCCCGCCGAACTCGAGCTCGTGCGTGGCCCGCAGCGCCGTCTCGAGGCCGCTCGTGAAGATCCCCGCCTGGAGCCCGTAGCGCGTCCCGTTTGCGAGCCTGATCGCCTCGTCGAGCGAGCTGACCGAGTTGACCGTGACGACCGGGCCGAAGACCTCCTCGCAGCTCACCTTCAGCTCCGGGCCGGCGCCGGCGATCACCGTCGGGCGGATCAGCCCGTCCTGCTCGCCGCCTCCGGCCGGTACCTCGGCGCCCGCGGAGCGAGCCTCCTCGATCCAGTCGAGGATCCGCTCCTTCGCGCCCTCGTCGATCACGGGCCCGACGTCGGTCTCCTCGTCGGCCGGGTCGCCGACCTTGAGCTTGGCCACCCGGGGCAGAAGCCGCTCGAGGAAGCCGTCGTAGGCAGCGCGCTCGACGTAGACGCGCTGGATCGAGATGCAGCTCTGGCCCGCGAAGGAGAAACCGTTCGTGGCGGTCGCCGCCGCCGCGGCGTCGAGATCGGCGTCCCCGGCGACGATCAGCGGCGTCGCGTTGCCGAGCTCGAGGTTGACCTTCTTGCGCGGGGCGCGCGCCTTCAGGCTCCAGCCGACCGTGCCGGAGCCGGTGAAGGTGACCGCCTTGACCCGCTCGTCCTCGAGCAGCGCGTCGCCGATCTCCGAGGAGGGGCCCGCGACGACGTTCAACCAGCCCGGGGGAAGCCCTGCCTGCTCGGCGAGCTCGGCGAGGAGGAGCGCCGAGAGCGGCGTCTGGCTCGCCGGCTTGAGCACGACCGCGCAACTCGCGGCGAGCGCGGGGGCGAGCTTGTGCGCGACGAGGTTGAGCGGGAAGTTGAAGGGCGTGATCGCGGCGACGATCCCGATCGGCCGCCGCAGCGTGAACGCGAGCTTCCCCTCGCCCGCCTGGGCCGCGTCCATCGGCACCATCTCGCCCGCGAGCTTGCGCGCCTCGACGGCGGCGAAGGTGTAGGTCGACATCGCACGCTTGGCCTCGACCCGCGCCGCCTTGATCGGCTTGCCGGCCTCGTCCGAGATCAGGCGCGCCACCTCGTCGTGCCGGCGGCCGAGCCCCATCGCGACGCGAACCAGGATCTCTGCCCGCTTGTGCGCCGGCAGCGGCTCGCGCATCGCCCGCTCCGCGGCGTCGATCGCTCGCGTCGTCTCGTCCGCCCCGGCCCTGGCGACGCGGCCGACGACCTCGCCGGAATAGGGCGAGCGAACCTCGATCCAGTCGCCGGTCTCGATCCACTCGCCGCCGATCGGCAGCTTCTTTTCGGCTGTCGTGAGGGCCACGAGGGCTAGTCTAGATCCATGGTCGCGCGCTCCGATGCCCTCATCGTCGACGCGGTTCGCTCGCCGATCGGCAAGCGGAACGGGTCGCTGGCGTCGATCCGGGCGGACGCCCTCGCGGGGCAGGTGCTGAACGCGTTGGTCGCCCGGCACGAGCTCGATCCGGCGGAAGTCGAGGACGTGCAGATGGGCTGCGTCTCGCAGGTCGGCGAGCAGGGCTGGAACATAGGCCGGATGGCGCCGCTCGTCGCCGGGTGGCCGGAGTCGGTCTGCGGCACGACCGTGGACCGGCAGTGCGGCTCCTCGATGCAGTGCAACTTCAACGCGGCCGCGGCGGTCTGGTCGGGGCAGCTCGATCTGGTCGTCTCGGCGGGGGTCGAGTCGATGTCGCGGGTGCCGATGGGCTCGAGCGGCGGAGATGTCTCGGACGAGCTGCTCGAGCGCTGGGAGCTCGTGCCGCAGGGGATCGCCGCAGAGCTGATCGCGGAGCGGTGGGGCTTCTCGCGCGAGGAGCTCGACGCGTTTTCGTACGAGTCGCACCGGCGGGCGCTGGCAGCGATCGACGAGGGTCGCTTCGAGCAGGAGATCGTCCCGATCGAGGTCTCGAATCCCCGTGCGGGCGTCCTCTTCGGCGTCGACGAGACCCCGCGGGCGGACACCTCGCCGGAAGCCTTGGCCGCGCTCGAGCCTGCGTTCGTGCCGGAAGGGAAGGTGACGGCGGGGAACTCGAGCCAGATCTGCGATGGGGCCGCAGCGGTGCTCGTGGCGAGCGAGGCGGCGTGCTCGCGGCTCGGGCTGGAGCCTAGGGGGCGCTTCGTCTCCTTCGGCCTCGCAGGCGTCGATCCGCGGCTGATGCTGCACGGCAATCCGCAGGCCTGTGACCGGGCGCTCGCGCGGGCCGGGCTCGGCTGGGACGAGATAGCGGTGGTCGAGGTGAACGAGGCGTTTGCGTCGGTCGCGCTGCAGTTCATGCGGGACGCCGGCCTGGAGGAGCGCTGGCCGGACGTGAACCCGAACGGCAGCGGCATCTCCCTCGGGCATCCGCTCGGGGCGACCGGCGCGAGGGTGACGGCGACGCTGCTGGCCGAGCTCGAGCGGCGCGAGGCCCGGTTCGGCGTAGCGACGATGTGCATCGGCTTCGGCCAGGCGATCGCCGCCGTGATCGAGAGGGTCTGAGCGTGCTCCACGTCGTCCGCCGGCTGCTCGACGACGTTCGCCGGAGGCAGGCCGAGGAGGCAGAGCAGCTGCTCCGGCTGAGCGAGGAAGCGCGGGAGGTTGGTCGGCAGCCACGGCCGCTCGGCTGGGTACTCGTGGCCTCCGGCGGCGAACGGCGGCGCGACCCGCGCCGGGGGACGATGCGCCCGCCGTCCGCGTCCCGCTGGCAGTAGCCCGCGCGCGCTGGCAGGGCCCGCACGACAAGACACACACTCGGCACGGTCCCGTCACACACTCGTGCGAATTTCGCCGCTACCCTCAAAACCGGGGGCAAGGGGCCATAGGCCCCCGGGGGAAGTGGTGTCACGCGCGCGAGGCTGCGGCGCTCCTTCCACCGCGGGCCCGCGGCGAAGCCACGTAGGATCGCGCGCCGTGGAGATTTCTCGCGTCGGGGTCGTCGGGCTCGGCACGATGGGCTCGGGGATTGCTCAGGTCTGCGTCCAGGCCGGGCTCGAGGTGGTCGGGCGGGAGGTCACCTCGGAGCTCGGGGAGAAGGCCCGCAGCCGGATCGACCACTACCTCTCGCGGGGGGTCGAGAAGGGTCGCCTCACGCAGGACGAGAAGGAGGCGGCGCTCGGCCGACTCTGCCTCGTTACCGACCTGACCGAGGTCGCCTCGTGCCAGCTCGTGATCGAGGCGGCGTTCGAGGATCTCGAGGTCAAGCGCGGTCTCTTCGCCGAGCTCGCAGCGGCCGTCGCGCCGGACGCGATCCTGGCCACCAACACCTCCGCGCTGTCGGTGACGGAGATCGCAGCCTCCACCGAGTCGCCCCAGCGAGTCGTCGGCATGCACTTCTTCAACCCCGCGCCGGTCTTGCCGCTCGTCGAGGTGATCCGCACCGCGCAGACGAGCGACGAGGTCTTCGACGCCGCCTACGCCTTCGCGCAGAGGATCGGCAAGGAGCCGGTCGCCTGCAACGACACGCCGGGATTCATCGTCAACCGGATCCTGATTCCGCTCCTGAACGACTGCGTGCGCGTCCTGGACGAGGCGCGGGTCGCGCCGGAGGACGTCGACCGCGCGATGCGCTTCGGCGCGAACTGGCCGATCGGGCCTTGCGCGCTGATCGACCTGATCGGGATCGACGTCCACGTCCACGCCTCGGAGGCGCTCCACGCGGCTCTCGGCGAGGAGCGGATGGCGCCGCCGCAGCGCCTGCTCGAGATGCAGGAAGCGGGCTACCTCGGCCGCAAGAGCGGCCGCGGCTTCTACGACTACGACGACGCGGCCAAGCCTTCCTAGGAGAGGCTACGCTGCGACCAGAACGGCTCGGGCCCTCGCTTGGAGGCGCTGCGAACTCGCCGCCGGAGCCGGGTTTTGCCCGGCGTGAGGCTCACCAACACCTAACCAGGTGCCGCGCGAGGCGCTCCGGCGGCGCCTGAAGCAAAATTGGCGAAGCCTCCGCTCGTAAGGAGGGGCTCACGGGGGAACCAGGGGTTCCCCCGTGCTCAGCCGCGCCCAGAGGTTGTCGACCAGGCGCGAGACCGCCGGGGTGCCGATCGACGCAGCAAAGTTGATCGCGCCCGCGTCGAAGACCCTCGCCCCGGCCGGGGTCTCGTAGTAGGTCATCTCGGCGTCGTGCCCGCCGATCACCCGCGGGATCCGCGCCAGCACGCGCGTCTGCGGCGGCGAGCTGTTCGCCCGCGCGTCGATCTCGATCCCGTAGCGGCCGAACACCGAGCCGTTGCCGAGGCCGGTCCCGGCGAACGCCCACGGCACGGCGGCCGCACCCTGGACGACGAATCGTCTCTGGCGAGCGCCCGTCCCCACCCACTGCGCGCCGACGAGCGCGGCCTCCGGCCGCTCGAGCGTGCGCCACGGCCGGACCCGGCGCAACAGTTGTCCCCCGCGGCGCACCTTCCAGAAGAAGTTCTTCGCGGCGAGGAACATCAGGCGGCCGCCGCGGTCGCGATAGCGCTGGACGATGTCATAGGTCTTGGTCGTGACGTATTCCTCATGGCCTGGGAAGACGATCAGGTCGTACGCGCGGCGAAGAGCGTCGCCGCTCCTCACCTGCGCGAGATCGTCGTCGGAGAGGAAGTCGACCTGCTTGCCCGTCCGCTTCAGCCAGGAGACGAAGCCGAGGTCCCAGTCCTTGTAGCGGGAAGGCAGTCCGAAGTCGAGGTAGGGCCGGCGCAGGTCGATCGCCCGGCTCGCGCCGCTCACGTACCAGCTGTCGCCCCAGCCGTCCCCGTTCGCATCGAGGAAGTTGTGGGCCTGCCATGTGTTCGTCGAGAGCACGACCGCGACCTTGTGCTCGCCGAGCCGGCGCGGGCGCAGGATCAGCGGTGCGTATCCCACCCGCCCGTCGTCCGCCGTGACACGCAGGAAGTAGAGGCCGCTCGGGAACGTGCCGGCGCGTCCGATCCGGACCAGGTGCCGAACGCTGCGGTACGGGCGCCAGTCGAGCTTCACGGCCGGAGCGACCGCGACGCCGTTCTTCCTCAGGTCGCGGACGGTCGGATGCAGGTCGTCGGCAAGCGAGAACAGCTGGAGTCGCACGCTCCGAGCGTCGGTCGAGATCGAGACCGTCGCCTGGCCTCCCGAGGGAAAGCTGCGTTGGAGGAAGCCGGCCTCGACCCCCTGCACGCGCACGACGGCTCCGGAGGTCGGACGGCCCCGGCGCGGGGGCTCGAAGCCGTACACGCGCCGGCTCCCGTCGCGGCCCCGGACGACGAAGCGCAGAAGGTAGGTTCGGGCCGGCGTGGAGGGCCCCGGCCTCCAGACGAGTGCATTCCGGCCGAGCGCCAGCTTCCGCCGCGTTCGCCAGACCGTTCGCACCGCACGGCCGGCCTCGCCCGTAGCCACCACCTGGAGCTCGACCAGCGCGGGCCGGTCGAGGCGGAAGCGGATCACCGCCCGGTCGCGGAAACGGTCGCGGTTCGGGCTGATCGTGGTCAGGCGCGCGTTGTCGCCTGCGAACGGCGTGCCGCCGTTGGAGACCGCCAGATCGAGCAGGCGTGGGGGGCCGACGGCCGCGGGCGCGGAGCCGGCCGGGGCGACCGCGAGCACGAGTGGCAACAACCCCAAAAACGTTGTCCTCACGCCAGGATTGTTCCTGCTCAAAGCGCGTTTACGCATTCCTTACAACCAGTTCATGCGCAACTCACCGTGGCTGTCGATACTGTCGTCCACATGGGGCGGATGCTTCTTCTCGCGGCGCTGGCGGCGGCGGTGCTGGCCGTCCCAGCCGCGCTTGCCGGCGACACGCCGGGCGACGGCACGCTCTCCGTCAAGCGCGGGCGCGGCACGATCACGATCAATTTCAAGGGCACGGTGATCGGGCGGATCAACGGGAAGATCCAGGTCAGAGACTTCAAGCCGCTCGACGGCATAGATCCGCAGCTTGTCGGCTGTAGGGGGAAAGTGCGCCGTCCGGTGCTCGGGATCTCCGTTTGCCGCGGCAGGAACGTCAGCTTCCGGATCCTGGACGGGCGCTACAGGGTGTACCTGCAAGGGGTCGCCATCTTCCTGTCGGCCGTCGGCCACGGGAGCGTGATGCTCGACGGAAACGGTGACCTCGGCACGAACGACGGCGTGATGTCGTTCAACGACGGGCCGTACGAGTCGCTGCCGGACTTCCCGACCGCGTTCCCCCTGGAGGCGCCGCCACCGCCGCCTGGAGGCTGACGGCTGCCTCTGGCATCCTGAGTCCATGTCAGCCCAGGTCCAGACGGTGCTCGTGGTCGAGGACGAGGTCTCGATCGCCTCGTTCGTCTCGCTCTACCTGAAGAACGCGGGCTACACGGTGCGCACCGTCGGCACCGGCGCCGAGGCGCTCGCGCAGGCCGAGGCCGACCGGCCCGACCTGATCGTGCTCGACCTGATGCTGCCGGACGTGGACGGAATCGAGGTCTGCCGCCGGATCCGCCGGAACTCGGACGTCCCGATCCTGATGCTGACCGCCCGCGACGAGGACGTGGACAAGATCATCGGGCTCGAGGTGGGTGCCGACGACTACCTGACCAAGCCGTTCAACCCGCGCGAGCTGGTGGCGCGCGTGAAGTCGATCCTGCGCCGGTCGGTCCCGGAACGGCGGGAGGTGCAGACGAAGCAGCTCAAGCACGGCGACCTCGAGATCGACGCCGGGCGCCGCGAGGCTCGCGTCTCCGGGAAGGAGGTGCAGCTGGCGCCGAAGGAGTTCGACCTGTTGTGGGAGCTACTCGACCACCGCGGACTCGTGCTCACCCGCGACCAGTTGCTGGAACGGGTCTGGGGCTACACCTTCGCGGGCGACACCCGCACCGTCGACGTGCACGTGCGCCAGCTGCGGCGCAAGCTCGGCGACGCCTCGCCGATCGTCACGGTCTGGGGGGTCGGCTACAAGGTCGCTCCCGCCCGGGATGCGGTGAGCGCGTAGAGCGGGAGCGCCGTGCTCCGCTCGCTGCGCTTCCAGCTCCCGGCCCTCTTCCTCCTCGGCGTCGTCGTGGCGGGCCTGGTCTCTGCCGCGATCGCGTTGAGGCTCTTCCGCACGTACGCGCAGAACCGGGCCCGCGACCAGGCGTACGCCGAGGTCGCGCGCGAGGCGAAGGGCCTGACCAAGCTGTACGCGCGCCGCGCCGGACTGAAGCGGCTCTCGGCCTCCGATCTCGAGCTTGCCACCGGCGACCGGATCTACTACCGGGGGCTCGACCCGTTTCCCGGCCAGGGCCCCACCTTCCGGACGCTGCCGCGCGGGGTGATCGAGCCGCGCCGCGTTCGCGCCCGAGGGATCGTCCGCTTCGTCTTCCGCCCGCCGGACTCCAAGCAGACGCTGCTGGCCGCAGCGCGCCCGCTGCGCGTGGGAGGCTCGACGTTCGGAACGATCGTTGTCGCGAAGCCGAAGACGGTATTGAACCAGCGCTGGCTCGCACTGATCGAGCGGCTCCTGCTCGCCTTCGCGGGCGGCGTCGCGGTCGCCGCGGCGTTCGCCTGGTACCTCTCGCGCCGGATCACGACGCCGGTGTTGGAGCTATCGCGGGCGGCCGACCGTGTCTCACGCGGCCAGTACGACGTAGACGTGCCGCAGGTGCCCGGCGGAGGGGAGATCGGCCTGCTCGCGGATCGCTTCCGCGAGATGGCCGCGCGGCTTTCCGAGGCGGAGGAGCTCGAACGGAACTTCCTGATGACGGTCTCGCACGAGCTGCGGACGCCGCTGACCGCGATCCGCGGCCACGTCGAGGCGCTCCGCGAGGGGGTGGTCACCGACGAGGAGATGCGCGTCGCCTCGCTGACCGTGATCGCCGCCGAGGCGGAACGGCTCGAGCGGCTCGTCGGCGACGTGCTCGACCTGGCGAAGCTCGATGCGCGCAGGTTCACGGTGCTGAGCGAGGAGGTGGACATGGAGCGGCTGGTCGACCGCGCCTACACCACGTTCAGCGAGGAGGCGCGGCGCCGGGGGATCGACTACCGGCGGGCGGTCGAGGCGAAGCCGGTGATCGTCTCGGACGGCGATCGCGTGCTCCAGATCATCTCGAACCTGCTCTCCAACGCGTTCCGCTGGACGCCCGACGGAGGGCGGATCGGCCTCGAGCTGAAGGCGGTGGACGGGACGATCTGCGTCGCAGTGGAGGACAGCGGGCCAGGCATCGCGCCGGCCGAGCGCGAGCGGATCTTCCGCCCGTTCTGGTCGCGGGACGGCGGCGGGACGGGCCTCGGTCTCGCCATCGCGCGTGAGCTTGCCGGGGCGCTCGGCGGGAGGATCCGGCTCGAGACCGCGCCCGAGCAGGGCAGCCGCTTCACGCTCGTCCTCCCGTCCCGCCCGGAATAGGCAGAATCCCCCGCCGATGGCGGTTGCCGCTCCGCAGGTCGCCGAGCTGCCCCGCCGGCGCTCGCCCGTCCGGGCGGCGTTGGTGGCGCTCCGCCCCCGGCAATGGTCGAAGAACCTGCTCGTCTTCGCAGGGATCGTCTTCGCGGCCAAGCTCGGTGACGCGGTGCGCTGGGGCGAGGCCGTCGCGGCGTTCGCGGCCTACTGCGCGATCTCGAGCGCGGCCTACCTGGCGAACGACGTCCGCGACCGGGAGGAGGACCGGCGCCACCCGCTCAAGCGGGAGCGGCCGATCGCGCGCGGAGAGCTGTCTCCGCGAGCGGCGCTCGTCCTCGCGGCGGTGCTGGCGGCGGTCGCGGTCGCGGTTGCCGCGCTCCTCGGGCTCGCCTCGCTCGGGCTCCTGCTCGGCTTCGCCGCGCTCCAGGCCGCCTACACGCTTGGGCTCAAGCAGGTCGTCCTCCTCGACGTGCTCGCGATCGGAGGCCTGTTCGTGATCCGGGCAACGGCCGGAGCCGAGGCGGTCGACGTCCGGATCTCGCCCTGGCTCCTCCTCTGCACGGCTCTGCTCGCGCTCTTCCTCGCGCTGGCGAAACGGCGCGGTGAGCTCGTGCTCGTCGGCGCGCAGGCGACTCCCGGCCGGCCGGTGCTGGAGGGGTACTCCCTCGAGCTCGTCGACCAGCTCGTCGGGATTGTCGCCTCTTCGACGGTGATCGCGTATTCGCTCTACACGGTCACTGCGCGGCCTTCGAAGGCGCTGATGGCGACGATTCCGTTCGTCCTCTTCGGGATCTTCCGCTACCTGCTGCTGATCCACCGGGACGACATCGGCGAGGAGCCGGAGCAGGTGCTCCTGACGGACGTGCCGATCATCGTCACCGTCTGCGGCTGGGCGGTGACGGCGGCGCTGATCCTCGTCCTGACCTGAAACGCGGCTTCCTTGTCGCGGTCGCGCTGGCGGTCGCCGTCGCGCTCGGGCTCGGGCTCTACGCCGACTTCGGGCGCCTCGGCGCGGAGCTCGGGAGCTTCCGGTGGGAGCTCTTCCCGCTGGCGCTGGCGCTGACGGCGCTGAACTACCTGATTCGCTTCTGGCGCTGGCAGCGGTACCTCGCACGCCTGGAGATCCTGGTGCCGGCGTGGCGGAGCTTCGGGATCTTCGTCGCCGGCCTCTCGATGACGATCTCTCCCGCGAAGCTCGGCGAGGTGCTCAAGTGCGGGCTCCTGCGCCGCTCGTTCGCCGTCCCGGTGAGGCGGTCGGCGCCGGTCGTCCTCGCCGAGCGCGTGACCGACGCGACCGGAGTGGTCGTGCTGGCCGTGGCCGGCGGGGTGGGCACCGACCGCTGGCCGCTGCTCGTGGCCGCGCTCGCCGGCGTGGCGGTCGTGGTCGTCCTCGTGCGGGGGCCCTTCCTCGAGCGTTTCGGGGTGCTCGGAGAGGCTCGCGGCGCGGCGGCTTCGCTGCTGGAGACCCGCCTCGTCGTCGGGATGACCGCGCTGTCCGCCGTCTCCTGGTTGTGCGAGTGCCTGGCTGCGTACGTCTGCGTCCGCGGCCTGCGGCTCGGCCTATCGCTCGCCGACACGATCGCGGTCTTCTCGCTCGGGAGCCTCGCCGGCGCGCTCTCGTTCCTGCCGGGCGGTCTGGGCGTGGCCGAGACGAGCATGACGGGGCTGATCCGCGTCCTCGGCGACGTCCCGAAGGCGGCTGCTGCCGCCGCGACGGTGCTGATCCGCCTCGCTACCCTCTGGTTCGCGGTCGCGGTCGGGCTCGTCGCTCTGGCGGTTGAGGAGCAGCTTGCGCGAAGATCGGCGGTGCGGTGACGCGGTGCATCGCCCGCCCACCGCTCCCGCCGCGACGACGACGTGGAGTGCCGAGGGGTTTCGTGTCGCGTGCGAGGCCGTCGCAGCGGCGATCGGAGCTCGGATCGTCGTCTTCGAGCAGTCAGCACACAATCCACAGCTACAGGAGCCGGGCGGCTCAACGCGCTCCTGCGGGGGGTCTGGGCCGAGGCGGAGGCGCTGGCGCAGTCCGGCTATCCGGTCCGGCGCTCTTCGATCCGGTAGACGAGCGCGCTCTCGCCGTTCTGGAGGCTCTGCTCGAAGGTTGCGAGCCGCTCGTCGACCGACTTCCAGCCGGAGGTGATCAGGTCGACGAGGAGCGCCAGGTCGTCCACGCGCCCGTGGCGCTCGGAGAGGAGGTCGCCCTCGACCCGCTCGAGCCGGCGGACGACCAGGTTCATCAGGCCCCGGATCTCGCCGAGGTTGCGGCCCACCGGCTGCACCTGCGCGCGGAGACCCTCCTGGACGGCGGCCTCGATCCGGGCGGGCATCGTCGCCTCGAGCTCGGCCGCGGCCTGGGCCAGCTCCTCGACCTGCGCCCGTGCCCGCTCGAGCGCGGCCTCGACGGCGGTTGGATTCGTGCGGCCCTCGGCGGCCTCCCGAAGCCGCTCGCGCGCCCGCTCGATCGCCTCGTCGGTCATCGGCGAAGAGGCTAGCGTTCGGGTCGGATGAAGTCGTCCGAGCTGGATTACGACCTCCCGTCGCTCGCCTGCGGCTCGCTCCCGTGGAGGAAACCATGTTTCCCCCACGTGCCCCCTTCTTCTTCCGAGTTCGCCTCGGCTCCGCCGAGGATCTCGGGCGGGGGAACCTCCCGGTTCCCCCCAAGCCCCCTCCACACGGCAGCTCGGCGAAGCGAATGAAGACGACGGAACTCGATTACGAGCTGCCTGCCGAGCTGATCGCGCAGCGTCCGCTCGAGCGGCGGGACCGCTCTCGCCTCCTCGTCTACGAGCGGACGACCGGCGCGGTACGGCACCGCAGTTTCGACGAGCTGCCGAACGAGCTGCCCGGGGACGCGCTGACGGTCGTGAACGACACGCGCGTCCTGCCGGCGCGGCTGCGGCTGCGCCGACCCGGCGGCGGAGAGGCCGAGGTGCTGCTTCTGGAGCGGCTGGGCGCGAACGGCCTCTGGGAGGGGCTCGCGCGACCGTCGCGGCGGCTCCGTGCCGGCCAGAGGCTCGGGCCGGTCGAGCTGCTCGAGCCCCTCGGCGAGGGCCGCTGGCGCCTGCGCCTCGAGGGCGAGCCGGCCGGCGAGGCGCCCCTGCCGCCCTACATCACCGAACCGCTTGCCGACCCGGAGCGCTACCAGACCGTCTACGCCGAGCACGAAGGCTCGGCCGCGGCGCCGACCGCCGGCCTCCACTTCACGCCCGAGCTCCTGGCCCGGCTCGACGTCGAGGGCGTCACCCTTCACGTCGGTCTCGACACCTTCCGCCCGGTCTCCGCCGCCGACCTCGCCGACCACGAGCCGCACAGCGAGCTCTACGAGGTCTCCGAGCGCGTCTGGAACCGAGCTCGTGCTGCACGCCACGTGCTCGCCGTCGGCACCACCACCGTGCGGGTGCTGGAGTCGCTCGCTCGCGGTGCGCCGCTCGCGGGGCGCACGGACCTCTTCATCACGCCCGGCTTCGAGTTCAAGCGCGTCGACTCGCTCCTGACCAACTTCCACCTGCCGCGCTCGACCCTGCTCGCGCTCGTGATGGCCTTCGCCGGGGTCGAGGCGACGCGACGCCTCTACCGGACGGCGATCGAGGAGCGCTACCGCTTCTACTCGCTCGGCGACGCGATGCTCGTGCTGTGAGCTACAAGCTCGAAGCGACCGACGGCGCCGCCCGCGCCGGCGTGCTCACGACCGCCCACGGGGAGGTGCGGACGCCGGCGTTCATGCCGGTCGGGACGAAGGCGACCGTCAAGAGCGTCGACCCGGACGAGCTGCGAGAGCTCGGCGCGGAGATCGTGCTGTGCAACACGTACCACCTGCACTTCCGGCCTGGCGCGGACACGATCGGGGAGCTTGGCGGGCTGCACGCCTTCATGGGCTGGGACGGGCCGATCCTGACCGACTCGGGCGGCTTCCAGGTCTTCTCGCTCCGGCACACGATCCTCGGGCTCGACGACGACGGTGTCACCTTTCGCTCGGTCTACGACGGCGAGGCCGCGCGCCTCACGCCCGAGTTGGCCGCCCAGGTCCAGGCGCGCCTGGGCTCCGACATCGCGATGTGCCTCGACGTCGTCCCGCCCGCCGGCGTCTCGCCGGAGGAGCTCGCCGGGGCCGTCCGCCTGACCTCGTCCTGGGCTGCGCGCCAGAAGGAGGCCGAGCGCGCACCGGGCCAGCTTCTCTTCGGAATCGCTCAGGGCGGGGCGGACGCCGACCTGCGCCGTCGCTCGGTCGAGGAGATCGTCGAGATCGGCTTCGACGGCTACGCCCTCGGAGGCCTCGCCATCGGCGAGCCGCGAGAAGTGATGTTCGAGACCAGCGCCTGGGCCGCCGAGCTGCTCCCACACGACGCGCCCCGCTACTTCATGGGAATCGGCGACCCCGAGGGGATCCTCGAGGTGATCGAGCGCGGGATCGACCTGTTCGACTGCGTCCTCCCGACCCGGAACGCGCGCACCGGCACCGCGCTCAGCCGGCACGGCCGCTTGAACCTGCGCAACGCACGTTACGCGCGCGACCCCGCCTCCCTCGACGAAGACTGCCCCTGTCCAGCCTGCACCCGCTTCTCGCGCGCCTACCTCCGCCACCTCGTCAACCAGCAGGAGCTGCTCGGCCACCGGCTGCTGACGCTGCATAATCTTCGCTTCGTGCTCGACCTCGTCGCCGGAGCCCGAGCCGCGATCGAGCGGGGCGAGCTGCGGTCGTACAAGGAAGCGGCGCTGGCGAGGCTCCAGGCCGCTCCGGAGGAGGCTACGTGGGCTATCTGATCATTCTCGGGGCGCTGTTCGTGCTGATGTGGCTGTTCCTGATCCGCCCCCAGCGTCGCCGCAGCGAGGCGCAGATGGCGATGCAGGACCGGCTCCGGATCGGGGACGAGATCATCACCGCCGGCGGCCTCCACGCGACCGTGCAGTCGATCGAGGGTGAGGTGCTCGAGATCGAGATCGCGCCCGGAACCACGGTTCGCCTCGACCGACGGGCGGTCGCGGCCGTCGCCGATCGCGGCGAGCCGGAGGAGTTCGAGGTCGACGAAGAAATCGAGGAAGAACAGCCAGTCTCGACCCGCGAAAGCTAATCTTCCTCGACCTCCGCGCGTGGCAAATCGTCGTTCTCACCTGATCCTGGTAGGCCTGATCGCGCTGGCGCTCGCCGGCGTGGCGGCGATCGGCGTTCCCGGCTCGCCGGCGCACAAGAAGGTGACGCTGGGACTCGACCTCCAGGGCGGGCTCGAGGTCGTCCTCAAGGCGGTGCCGCCGAAGAACCACAAGCTGAACGCCTCCGACATGGACCGCTCGGTCTCGATCATGCGCAGCCGGATCGACAAGCTCGGGGTCTCCGAGCCGGAGATCCGCAAGCAGGGCTCCAACCAGATCGTGATCGAGCTGGCCGGTGTCCACGATCCGGCCAAGGCGGCGCAGATCATCGGCAAGACCGCCCAGCTCCAGTTCTACGACCTCGAGGCCGACGTCGTCGGCCCGTCCACCGACGGCAACGGCGGCGTGGTCGCCGACCCGAACCTCTTCCACCTGCTCCAGCAAGTCCAGCCCGACGCGAAGAAGGGGACGCCCACCGCGTTCTACCTCTTCGACGCGAAGAAGAAGCTCAAGCGGGGGCCCGAGGATACGCGCGAGAAGCTGCTGGACACTCCGAAGCTTCAGGGGAACGTACCGAAGGGCTGGAAGGTGTTCGCGGTCCCGGCGAAGCAGACGGTGATCAGCTGCGACGGGACGACCGGCTGCCCCGGCGCCCAGAGCGTGCCGCGCACCTTCTACTACCTGTTCAAGTTCGAGCCCGACAACGCCGCGCACCCGGTCCCGGAGGCCACCGGGGCCGACCTCAAGCTCTCGGCGATCCAGGCAGACGTCGGTACGCAGCCCGGTCAGGGCACTGCCGTCGTCCGGCTCGGCTTCACGGGCAAGGGCGGGAAGAAGTTCCACGAGATCACGCGAGATGAGGCGCAGCGCGGGCAGTTCAAAGCCAACGCCGCCGGCCAGGGCAGCTCGGGTGACCAGCAGACGGTGCTCTCGTTCGCCCAGCACTTCGCGATCGTCCTCGACGGCGAGCTCAAGTCGACTCCGTACATCGACTACAAGCAGAACCCCGACGGGATCGACCCGGCGGGCGGCGGGGCCGAGATCTCGAACATCCAGAGCATCGGCGAGGCGAAGGACCTCGCGCTCGTCCTCCAGACGGGTGCGCTCCCGGTGAAGTTCGAGCAGATCGAACGCACGGACGTCTCCGCCACGCTCGGCAAGGACTCGCTCAAGGAGGCGAAGACCGCCGCGCTGATCGGCCTCCTGGTCGTCGCAATCTTCCTGCTCGTCCTCTACCGCTTCCTCGGCCTGGTCGCGGTGATCGGGCTCGGCATCTACTCCGCCTTCCTCTACGCGGCGATCCTGGTCTTCGGCGTCACGCTCACGCTGCCGGGCTTCGCGGGCCTGATCCTGACGATCGGAGTCGCGGCCGACGCGAACGTGGTCGTCTTCGAACGCATCAAGGAAGAAGTGCGGTCCGGGAAGTCCGTGCGCGCGGCGATCGCCGCCGGCTACGCAAAGGGCTTCCACACGATCGTCGACGCGAACGTCGTCACCGTGATCACGGCGATGGTGCTGTTCGCGGTCGCCACCGCGCAGGTGAAGGGGTTCGCGCTGATGCTGATGATCGGCACGGTGATCTCGCTGCTGACCGCGGTCGCGGCCACGCGCGCGATGCTCGGCCTGCTCGCGGGCTTCCGCTGGTTCGACAACCCGCGCTTCATGGGCGCCCACGGCCAGCAGACGGCGAAATGGCTCCAGATCGACTTCATGAAGCGCCGGTACCTCTGGTTCGCGATCTCGGGCGCGATCGTCGCGATCGGGATCGGCGCCCTCTCGGCGAAGGGCCTCAACCTCGGGATCGACTTCAAGGGCGGCACGCAGGTCACGTTCAAGACGCCGCAGCCGGTCTCCCTCGCCAACGTCCGAAGCCAGGCCTCGCAGTTCGCGAAGGAGCCGGTCGTGCAGGGACGCGGCAAGACCTTCGGCGGCGACCGCTACGAGAACTTCCAGCTGCGGATGCGCTCGCTCAGCTCAGCGCGGACGTCCGCGCTCTCGAAGGACATAAGCGAGCGCTTCGGCCGGGGGCAGAACATCTCGAGCCAGATCCAGACGGTCTCGGCGAGCTTTGGGCGCCAGATCGCGCGCTCCGCGATCATCGCGATCCTCTTCTCGCTCCTCCTGATCATCTTCTACATCGCGATCCGGTTCGACTTCAAGTTCGCCGCGCCGGTGATCGTTGCCCTGTTGCACGACATCGCGATCACCGTCGGCGTGTACGCGCTGACCGGGAGAGAGGTGTCGAACTCGACCGTTGCCGCGGTGCTGACCGTGCTCGGGTACTCGATCTACGACACGATCATCATCTTCGACCGGATCCGCGAGAACATCCCGCTGATGCGGCGGGCGCCGTTCGCAACGATCGCCAACGTCTCGCTCTGGGAGACGATCCGCCGCTCGCTGGCAACGACGTTCATCACGCTGCTCCCGATTCTCGCGCTGCTGGTCTTCGGCGGCGCGACGCTGAAGGACTTCGCCTTCGCCCTGCTCGTCGGGATCACCTCGGGCGCCTACTCGTCGATCTTCATCGCCGCACCGCTGCTGACGATCTGGAAGGAACGCGAGCCGGAGTACGCGCGCCGGCGCGAGGTCGTGCCCGAGCCGAGCGTCGACGGCAAGGTCGCCGTCCTCGAAGCCGCCGAGGAAGCTGCCGCCGCCGAGCCCGTGAGCGACATTTCCCCGGTGGCAGCCGTCGAGCGCGCGACCTCACAGGCGAAGCGGGAGCGCCGTAGACAGCGTCGCCGGGCCAGACCCCATGGCCGAGCGCGCTGACTCCTCGCGCCTCTGGCCGGCGGCGGCTCCAGCCGGGCGAAGCCCGGCTACGCCTCCGCCTGACGCCGCTACGAGAGTCCAGGACGCGTAGCGTGGGACCGTGTTAGGAACACTGTCCCCTCCGGCATCGCACCGCCAGCGCCGCCCCAGAGACCCGAGGAGGGGCTAGTGGAACCGGTGCGCGAGGCCGCCGAGCGCCTCGTGCTCGCAGGCGTCGGCGCGGTCGCGCTGACGGCCGAGCGGGTCGAGGCGCTCGCCGAGGAGGTGTCGGCCCGCGGCGGGATGGGCCGCGACGAGGCGCGCTCGCTCGTCGAGGAGCTGGCCGGCCGCTGGCGGAGCGAGACGGTCCGGCTGAGCGAGCGGACGGGCGCCGGCCTTGCCGGGATCTTTCGCGAGCTCGGCCTGGTCACGCGGGACGAGCTCGAGGAGCTCGAGCTCCGGGTCGCGCAGCTCGAGCATCGGCTGCATCTCGTCGAGACCGGCCGCGAGCCGTCCGCGCCGCGGGCCTAGCGTTGCAGCCCTCCATGAGCCTCCCCGTGTTGAAGTGGTGGCGCGGAGACGCGGAAGCGGGATGGCGGGTCGGCCGCACGTTCGTTCCGCGAATCGCAGTCTGGCTCGCGCCGGCGGCCGGCTACGGGGCCGAGCGCGTCCCGCTGGACGGCGGCGGCGTCGTCGCCGCAAACCACTTCTCCGCGATCGACCACCCCTTGATCGGCGGGTTCTCTCCTCGCACGATCTACTTTCTCGCCAAGGCCGAGCTGCTCGCAGTTCCAGTCGTGGGCGCGGCGCTTCGGTCGCTGGGGGTCTTCGGCGTTCGACGCGGCGAAGGAGACCGGGACGCGCTGCGTCACGCCCGGAAGCTCGCGCGCGAGGGCAACCTTGTCGGCGTCCACCTCGAGGGAACGAGACAGCGTTTCGGCCACCCCGGCCCGATGCACCCGGGTGGGTTGATGATCGCGATGCAGGAGGGCGTGCCGGTGATCCCCTGCGGTCTCGACACCTTCGGCTGGTCGCCGACCAACCGGCGACTGTGCGCCGTCGTCTGGGGAGACCCGATCCGGCTCGACGACCTGCCGCGGAACCGCCGGGGATACGCGCAGGCCACGGGGATCGTGGGCGCGGAGATCGTGCGCCTCTGGCGCCAGGCCGCCCACGCCGCGGCTGCCGGCCTGCCGCCCGAGCTAACGGACGGGGCGAAGCGCAGCGGGATCAACCCGAAGGTCTTCGCCGGCGACGGAGCCGGGCCACACTAGGGAACAAGGCGGGCCCCGGCGAGAACGAGCCGTCGCGCATGCAAGACTGAGCCCGTGGCGAGCACGAGGACGCGCAATCTCGGACGGATCTCCGAGATTGCCCAGGTCGCGGTCAAGCACGGCTTCGGCTACTTCTTCGAGACTCACAAGCTGACCGACCTGCTGCCGTGGCAGCATCGCATTCCGAGGGACGGGACACCCTCGCAGCGCGGCCAGCACCTGCGCGAGATGCTGGACGAGCTCGGCCCGACGTTCGTCAAGTTCGGCCAGCTCCTCTCGACCCGCCCCGACATCGTCCCGCCGGACATCCTGGTCGAGCTCCAGGCCCTCCAGGACGACGTCCGCCCGTTTCCGTACCAGGACGTCGAGCGCGTGATCCGGGAGGACCTCGGCCTTTCGGTCGAGCAGCTCTTCACCGATTTCGACCCGGTCCCCGTCGCGGCCGCCTCGATCGGCCAGGTGCACCAGGCGACGCTGCCGAACGGGCACCGGGTCGCGGTCAAGGTGCAGCGCCCGAACGCGCCGCGCCAGGTCGAGGCCGATCTCGCGCTCCTCTACCAGGCCGCGCGGATCGCCCGCGAGCGGGTGCGGGCGCTCGACTTCATCGACGCGCGTCAGATCGTGGACGAGTTCGCGCGCTCGATCCGGCAGGAGCTCGACTACCGGCTCGAGGCCCGCAACGCCGAAGCCTTCCACCACCGTTTCTCCGGCCACCCGCACGTGCGCATCCCGCGGGTCTACTGGAGCTACACGCGCGCGCGGGTGCTGACGCTCGAGCTGCTCGAGGGATTCCAGCTCGCCGACTTGCCGCTCGACGCCTGGTCGATGGAGGAGCGCCGCCGGCTCGCCTACCTGATGGCCGAGACCTGGATGACGATGATCTTCCGGCACGGGTTCTTCCACGGCGACCCGCACCCGGCGAACATCTTCGTCCTCGACGACGGCGACGTGATCGGGCTCGTCGACTTCGGCCAGGCCGGGAAGCTGACCGACGACGACATGTCGAAGCTGACGCGGCTCTTCATCGACGCCGCCAACGAGCGGATCGAGCTGCTGCCGCGCGACCTGGCCGAGCTCGGCGTCCGCTATCCGAAGGAGCGGGAGGACCAGTTCATTGCCGAGATGCGGGAGATGTACCACCGCTACTACGGCGCGAGCCTGTCCGAGATCGATCCGCTTCAGGTGATCCGCGAGGCGTTCCAGCTGATCTACCGGCTCAACCTGCGCCTGCCGACGCGCTTCGTGCTGCTCGACAAGGCGATCGCGACGCTCGGCTCGGTCGGCGTCGACCTCTACCCGGACTTCAACGTCTTCGAGGTGGCGAAGCCCTACGCCCGCGGGTTGATGGTGGAGCGCTACACGCCGCGCCGCGTGCTGACGCGGGCGCGCAAGGAGGGGTTCGACCTCGCCCGCATCGGGCGCGCGCTTCCCTACCAGCTGCACGACTTCCTCGAGGAGGTACGCGACGGCCAGATCGAGGTCGGCTTCGTGCACAAGGGCTTGGACGAGTTCATGAAGAAGCTCGACGTGGCCTTCAACCGGCTCGTCGTGGCGATGATCGTCGTCGGCGGCCTGATCGGCTCGAGCCTGATCGGGATCTTCTCGACGAAGGGCCCGCAGATCGCGGGCGTGAACTTCCTCTCGTTCGTCGGCTTCGTGATGTCGGGTGCGCTCGCGGTGTGGCTGCTCTGGGGCGTGATCCGCTCCGGGCGGCTGTAGGCGACGCTGTCACAACGGCTGCGCGCTCTTCGTTCATCTGGTGTGACCGGAGGACGTGAGCTCTCGGACGCCGAGGCGCTGCGCCGAAGTCGCCGCGATCCCGATGCAATCTGTGCGCTCTACGACCGGCATGTCGCCCGGCTCGTGGCGGCTGGCGCGCCTCCGCGGCGACCGCGAGCTCGCGGTCGATCTCGCCCAGGAGACCTTTGCCCGGACGCTGGAGCGAGGTCATCGCGTGAGGCTTCCGTCGGACGGTTCAGCGTGGCCCTGGCTGTGGACGGTGGCGCGGAATCTCTTGCGCGACCGGCAGCGTCGCGATGTCGCAGACGCGGGTGCCCGGCGGCGGCTCGGCATCGCCTCGGTCGCGTTCGACGAGCATGCGATCGAGGACCTGATCTCGCGTGTCGACGCGGAAGAGCTCCGCGAGCCGTTGGCGCTCGCGCTCGACAGACTTCCCACAGAGCAGAGCGAGGCCGTCGTCGGCCGGGTCGTGTTCAACCACGATTACAACAGCCTCGCGGACGACCTTGGCACTACCGAACAGGCTTTGCGAGTCCGCGTCTCGCGCGGGCTGCGCGCCCTGCGAATGCGACTCTCAGGAGGCAGACCGTGAACGTGACGATCGATCCGATCCTGGCGTATCGCGCCGAGCTGCGCCGCGCAGCGTCCCGCGGGGTCGCGGCTCGGCGCCGGCGGCGGCTGCTCGTGCTGGCGGTGATAGCGGTCGGCGTGCTCGTGACGGGAATCTCGATCGCCGCGACTGGGTGGTTCACCGCCGAGCCCGCTCCGAAGCCCGTTGTCGAGGACTTCAAGGCATACACACCACAGCTCGGCGTCCACCCCGAGCCCGGCAAGGCAGTCTTCGTGGCGCAGGACGGCGAGTTCAAGCTCTATGCAACCACCAATCGCGAAGGCACGTACTGCCTCGTCGTCGACTTGCCCTGGAGGCGTCCGCAGGCCGGTGACGGCGGCGTCTGCGTTCCGAAGCGCGACGCGACGGAGCCTCTCACGGCTGCCGCGGCCAGCCTGGGTGTCGTCGTCGGCCGTGTCACGGACCACCAGGCGCGGACGATTAGGTTTGCGACTCTCGAGGGCGAGTCGATCGAGGCTCCCCTCGGAGCGGAAGGCTTCTTCATCGTTTCCCTCGACACCGGGCGCGACGTCGGGAGCGCCTGTTGGACCTGGAAGGGGGACTGGGCGCCGATCTTCACCGCGCTCGACGGCAGCGGAACCCCGGTTCGCACGGCACGGATCCTGCTCGTCCGCGTCGATCGAGCGTTGCACGCATGCGGTTTCCCGAATATCCCCCATGGACCTGAGTTGAGGAGAGGTCCGTTATTGGGGAAGGGTCCCTATTGAGGGATCCGCGGCTAAGAGACGTCGTCTCGCATCCATAGCCACGCGCAGCGCGAACCTGTACGCGAAGCTGTCGATCTTTTGGCGCAGTTTTGCGCGAAAGGACATCTGGTCGCGGCGCAGGGGCGTTGGTACGGTCGCCGACATGTTGCAGGCGCTGCTCCTCGCCGAAGCCGAGCCCGGGACGCGGGAGTTTCTCGAGCGGCATCTGGCGAGCGATGGTTTCCTGGTGCTCGGCGCGGGAGGCGAGGTCGAGGCGCTCGACCTGGCGGAGCGCGAGCGGCCCGCCCTCGTGCTCGTCGGCGGCCTGGTGGACGCGTCGGGGCTCGAGGTCTGCCGGCGCCTGCGCGACGGCGAGCCGGGGCGCTCATGGGACCGCGACGTCCCGGTGATCGTGCTCGGTGAGCCCCGGGCCGACGCGGTTGACCGCGTGCATGCGTTCGCACGCGGCTGCGACGACTTCGTCCCGCGGCCGTTCCACTACGAGGAGCTGGTCGCGCGGATCCACGCCGTCCTGCGCCGGACGCATCCGAACGGCCGCGACCGGCTCGCGGCCGGGCCGGTGGCGATCGACCGTGCCACGCGCAGGGTGACGGTGCACGGGCTGCCGGTCGCGCTCTCGGCGAAGGAGTACGAGTTCCTCGTCACGCTCGCGGCCGAGCCGACGCGCGTCTTCACGAAGGAGGAGCTGCTCCGCGACGTCTGGGGCTTCCGCTCGCTCGGGCGGACGCGCACTTTGGACTCGCACGCATCACGCCTGCGCCGCAAGCTCGCCCTGGCCGGCGCCGACGAATGCGTCCTGAACGTCTGGGGCGTCGGCTACCGCCTGCTCGCCGACCAGGAGGCCGTCCGCCAGAGCGCGTAGAGCCTCGTACTCGTGGACGAGGACGTAGGTCCACGACAGTTCGGCGGGAGCTTGACCGCGCGCACATCTCGTGCCAGCGGAAGTCGAAGTGCCACGAGTTCCACTGGATGGAGTCGCATCTCGTCCGTGGACGCGGCCCCACAAACGTGTGTGATTCGACGACGATACGGGCGATGACTCGATACGACGGCAGCTCGTACCGCATCGAGTGGCGCTGGAAGGAAGACGTCGTGTACTGGGAGGGGACCGACGGCTTCGTGTTCGATGCGGGCTGGGGTTCGGACCCGCGGGTGCTCTATGTCCCATCCAAGTGGCTCTGGGATCGCGTCGTCCCCGCCTGGCTCCAGGGGCGACGCGCCGAGGTGCTGCCAGCGTCTGCACGTGCGCGCGCGCAGCGCTTATGGATTCGAGCTCCCCCAGCCCGTGGAAGGCCAGGACGGAGAGTTCACGTTCAACCTCTGTAAGGCGTCGCGGGTCCTGG
>WNGF01001416.1_pt1 | contig 108196 bp, 97 predicted proteins | sample 5400641 | NCBI WGS metagenome assembly WNGF01 (sample SAMN13153371, study PRJNA577476) | soil metagenome | isolation source: 80 cm soil or saprolite under grassland replicate 2 | place: USA:California | collected 2016-06-15 | reverse complement strand
ATCTCGCAGCGCGACTGGGAGCCGATCGGCGCCGCCGGCGAGAGCGGCTACGCAACCGGCGACCCGCTGCATCCCGGCGTGATCTACGGCGGCGAAGGCAGCCGCTGGGACCTCGAGACCAACCTGTCGGTCCCGAACACCTCGGCGCCGAAAGGCACCGAGACCGACCGGGGCGACTGGACTCAGCCGCTCGTACTCTCGGCGGCAGATCCACACGCGCTGTATTACGCCAGTCAGTTCCTGTTCAAGACGTCCGACGGCGCGCGCACCTGGACCCAGATCAGCCGCGACCTGACGCGACCCGATCCCGGCATCCCGTCCAACCTCGATAGGGCCGCCGCTGCGGCCACCGATCGCAACGGCAAGCGTGGCGTGGTCTACGCGGTGGCGCCCTCGCCATTGCGCGCGCCGCTGATCTGGATCGGCACCGACGACGGGCTCATCCAGGTCACGAGCGACGACGGCGCATCGTGGCACGATGTCACCCCAGCTGCGCTGACTGCGTGGAGTCGCGTCACCGCCATCGAGGCGTCGCACTTCGACGCCGACACGGCGTATGCGAGCGTAGACCGCCATCAACTCCAGGACTTCGCGCCGTACATCTACCGCACGCGCGATCAGGGCCGGTCATGGCAGCTCATTAGGGCGGGCCTGCCCGACGGCGTGTACGTCCACGTCGTCAAGGAAGACCTGCTGCGCCGCGGGCTGCTGTTCGCCGGGACCGAGCGCGGCGCGGTCGTGTCGTTCGACGACGGCGATCACTGGCAGCCGCTGCAGCGCAACCTGCCGGTGACCTCGGTGCGCGACTTCGTCGTGTACGGCAACGACCTCATCGTCGCCACGCACGGCCGCGGGTTCTGGGTGATGGACGACATCAGCACGCTGCGGCAGGTCAGCGACGCGGTGCTCCAGGCCGACGCCTGGCTGTTCCGGCCCGCGGACGCCATCAACGTCATCCCGGGCGACGACAACGGCACACCGTTCCAGCGCGACGAGCCGCAGGCGCTGAACCCGCCCGACGGCGCATACATCGATTTCTATCTGAAGGCGGCGGCGCCGGTGACGCTGGAGATCCTCGACGCGGCGGGCAAAGTCCTGCGGAAGTGGCCTGCCGAGCCGGCAGCCGGGACGGCGACACGCGGTGGCCTGCCGCGCGTGTCCCCGCTGACGTTCACGGCGCGGTTGACCGTGAATGGCCGGGCATCCACCCAGACCTTTACTGTGCGCCCGGATCCGCGTAGCGACGCACGCTAGGAGTGGTGGAGGGCAGCCTCGTGGCTCAGAGCTTCCGTCTGAGGGGCAGCCACGCTCACGGCGCGCACCCTGAGAGCGAGGACCAGTTGTAGGTCCATGCGCCGCGTCCGTAGGTGGCGGCGAAGACGCGCGCCGGATTGGCCCCGTCAACGAGAACCTGGGTGACTGGCACATTGTGCAGCGGGAAGCCGGACGTGATGCTCGTCCAGGTCGCACCGTTGTCGGTCGAGACGTGAATGCCGCCGCGCGTGCGCGTGACGTTCGCCAGATAACCGATCGCTGTGTAAATCCGCGTGCGGCAGGTTGGGTCGACCGTGACGTCGCTGTACGGGTAGAGGTTGACGGCGTCGACCGCGGTCCAGGCGACCGAACCGGCAAGGCGACGATAGACACCCTGCGAGGTCCCGACCCAAAAGTTGCGTGGCGCGGGCGGCGGATTCGACTCCGCGATCGCGCTGATGAACGCCGGGGGCGTGACGCCCGATCCCGGGTTCAACCCAAACGGCGTCCACGTTCCGGCACCCATCGTCCCGTCACAGTAGTGCACCGTGTCGCTGCAGGTGTAGGCGCCGTTGTCCTGCGTGCCCACGTACACGACGCCATCCTCGTCGACCATGACCGCCGTCAGACCGACCGGACGTCCCGCCACCGTCAACGGCACCGCGGACGCGCTCCAGGATGTGGCCGGCATACCGCCGCCCAGCGAATAGACCACGGTTCCACCGCTCAAGGTGAAGATCTTGCGCGCATCGATGGGATGAACGGCGACGGAGTGCGGACCGGTCAGCGGCTGGCCCCGGCGCAATGCGTCAGGCGGCGAGACGTTGCTGAAGCTCACGCCGGCGCACGACGTCGCGCTCCGCGCGTTCGTCGACCTCCACAGCGTGCCCATCGTACTGTAAGCGTAGACCGTGTCGCCCGCGCCGCCCCGCGACCAGACAACGCCCTGGGCTTCGTCACCGCCCGTGAGCCGCCACGACGCACCACCGTCGTCCGAGCATACGGGGCCGATGTCCTGGGCGCCGAGGATGAGCCGGTTAGTCCCTTGTGCTTGGGCGATGGAGTACGACTGCCATGACCGAATACCGCTGCCGGTGATGCCGACCGGCGCGCTCGGTGCGCTGCCCGGATTCCAGGTGTAGCGGGTCATCAGCCGATAGTTGCCGAGCTGGTTTTGATCGCCGCCGATCCACAGACTGTGCGCCGCGGGGCTGGCGAAGATGGCGCGGATGTCTACGTATTGCATGCCCAGCGCGGGACACGTCCAGTGGTCGCCCGCGTCGTTCGTGTAGGCGAAGGTCACTCCGCCGGCGAAAAAGTCGTTGCCCCCGCCCCACACCAACGCGCGAGCGTCGCCGAAGAAGCATCCCGCGCTGCCGATCAGTTTCGCGGCCCACGACGTGCCGTTGTAGAGCAACGCCTGGTAGCCACCGCTGACGCCGACCAGGGCCATCAGGCGGTTCGCCGTTCCTCCCCACGCGAGGGCAATCGCGGGCTGGGTCGCCGTGATCCCGCTGTTGACGAGATCCCAGGTCGGGCCCGACGGCCCCGCGGCCGTCCAAGGTTGACTGCGGTAGATGTGCGTCGTCGTCGCGCTTGCCATGGTCGCGATCCAGATCTGATGCGTCACCTCGTCCGCAGCGATGGCGGAGACGCAGTTGTCCGGGTTGCGTTGCAACGGCATCGATCCGGTGAATGGCCAGAGCTGCGTGAACGAGGCACCGGAGTTCGTGCTGTACTGCAGTCCCTGGCAGGGGAGGGCGGTGACGATGATGCTTTCCGTCGGCGAGAAGACCATCTGGGCATACGGCCCCGGCTCGCCCCACACACTGACGAACGGCGGACAGGCGGGCCAGGAGCTGCAAAAGTACGCCGGGTACGGGTACGGTGTGTCGCCCTGGGGAATCGAATAGAGCGCGCGCGTCCAGTGCGCCCCACCGTCGGTGCTCACGAGCACGCCGCTCCAGGTCCGTAGAATCAGGCGTGAAGCGTCGTTGCGATCGACGGCGAGGTGAACGGCGGTGAAATCACCCAACCCGTAATTGCCCGCCCAGGCAAACGTGGTCCCGCCGTCGCCGCTCTTCCACACGCCGCCGCCAGGCGTCGCCACCCAGACGTGATTCACGTCCGTCGCAGCAATCGCGGAGACGCGCCCGGCGTACATGGGCCCCAGCTCAGTCCACGTCGCCGTTGCGCAGCCATGAAGGGCGACGAGAATGGCGATAGCCCACAGTCGGCGCATGGTCATCGGCGAGTCTTGCTGCGCACCCCGGCGTTTCTCATCATGTGATCCCGCTGGGTCACCGCCCCGCCGCCTCCCACTGCTGGCGACTCATCACCGCGATCGGCTCGAGCTTCTTGCTCCGGAGCGCCGCATTGATCCCGGCCAGGTCCCGCGTGGTCCAGGCATCAAAATCGCGCACCACATCGGTAAGCTCGCGCGCGATCGCATCCGCGCGCTCCACCTGGGTCTGCGACGGTCCGCCATCGTAGAACACGATGTTGCCGTACAGATCGGTGAGGTTTTCGCGCAGCCGCTCCTCACCCGTAATCATCCCGCCCTCTTTCGTCGCGACGATCTTCTTGCGCAACGAGTCCACCACGCCGGACGCGGCCCGCAGGCGGCGCGTGAGCGCGTCCGTGGCGGGCAGCTTGGTCGCGCGATCGTCGAGCGCCTGGCGCACACTGTTCATCCGCTCGACCGCGAACGTCATGTCGCCCAGCGTGCCTTTGATCTTCAGCGCCAGGTCGAGCGCCGCCTGACGCTCCGCCTGGGTGTGGGTCGCGCGTGGATCCGGCACCAGCACGAGCTGCGTCGTGTAGGTCGAAGTATCCTTCGTCAACTTCATCGTGTAGGTCCCCGGCAGGACGCGCGGGCCAAACGCCGCACCGAACGCGGCGCTCGCCGCGGCAGGCACGCGCGGCGGCTCCAGCCGCATCGACCACGTCACGCGATTCAAGCCGCGGCGTTTGCTCGTCGGCATTGTGCCGAGCAGCTTGCCGCTCGCGTCGTACACCTCGAGCTTCATGTCGCCGAAGATGTGCCGGCGCCGCTGGTAGTAGCTGATCACGGCGTCGCCTGGGGGATTCGGCCCGACGTACATCGCGTCGCCGTTGGCCCAGCCCCCGCCCGCCTGCAGGCGCTGCGCCGTCGGACGGCCCGGCAGAAACGCGACGGCGCTCGCGAGCACTTCCGGCGTCAACGCCCGCAGCGGCGAGATGTCGTCGACGATCCAGATCCCCCGGCCGTGCGTCGCGATCACGAGGTCGTGGTCGCGCGGATGAATCGCCAGATCGCGCACGGCGACGGCCGGCAGATCGCCGCCCTTGTAGTGCGCCCATTGCTTGCCGCCGTCCACCGAGATCCACAGTCCCAGCTCGGTCCCCAGGAACAGCAGGTTGGGATTGACGAGGTCTTCTTTGATGACGTGCGCATACCCGCGGACAGGACTGTCGGGTGCTACGATCGGTGTCCAGGTGGCGCCGAAATCAGTCGACTTGTAGGCATAGGGGCGCATGTCGCCAAACGTGTGCACGTCGAACGTGGCGTAGACCGTGCCCGGGGCGAAATGGCCGGCTTCCACGGACGAGACCCACGCGTTCTTCGGAAGGCCCCCCCCCGTGATCTTGCCCACCACGTTCGTCCACGTTTTCCCGCCATCGCGCGTCACCTGCAGGTTCCCGTCGTCAGTGCCCGCCCAGATCACCTGGCCATCTTTGGGCGACTCGACGATCGCATAAATCGTGGTGTGCATCTCGGCGGCCGAGTTGTCGACCGTGACGCCGCCCGACTGCTCCTGTTTCTGTTTCTGCGGATCGTTCGTCGTCAGATCGGGCGAGATGCGCTCCCACGTCTGACCGAAGTCCTTCGACCGGAACAACACCTGCGCGCCGATATAGATGGTGCCCTTTTGCGTGGCGCTGATGTGAATCGGCGTGTTCCAGTTGAAGCGCAGCTTTTTCTCCTGATAGCGCGGCAACGGCCGAATGTTGCGGGCCTCGTGCGTCTTGCGGTTAACGCGCGCGATCTCCCCGCCCTGGTACTCGGCGTACAGATAGTCGGGATCAGTGGGGTCGGCGAACATCCAGAAACCGTCGCCGCCGTACATGTTTTCCCATTGGTGGTTCGTGATCCCGCCCGGGTACTCCGACGGCCCAACCCACGAGCTGTTGTCCTGCAGGCCGCCGTACACGTTGTACGGCCGCGCCATGTCGACGCTGACGTGGTAGAACTGCGAAACGGGCAGGTTCTCGTTCTTCACCCACTTGTTGCCGGCGTCATACGAGAACCACAGGCCCCCGTCGTCGCCCGTGATCAGGTGATCGGTATCGTTCGGATCGACCCAGACGTCGTGGAAGTCACCGTGCGCGCCGCCCGAGATGCCGCTGAAGCTCTTGCCACCGTCGGTCGAGACGATGAGCCCGCCGTCGGGCTTGTAGACACGATCGGGATCGCGCGGATCGACGATGAGATTCGCGAAGTAGAACGGCCGCCAGATCATGTTCTGGCTGCGGTCGAGCATCTGCCACGTCTTGCCGCCGTTCTCGGAGCGATACAGCGCGTTCAGCGGCGGCACCGCTTCAATGAAGGCGTACACGATATCCGGCTTGGATGGCGCGACGCTCACGGCCACGCGGCCCCACGGCTTCGGCGGGAGCCCCGACGCGCTGGTTGACGTCAGCTCGGTCCACGTCGCGCCGCCATCGGTGCTCTTGAACAGTCCGGAGCCACTCCGCGCCGTGTCGCTCTCACCGCCGGAGCGGAACGTCCAGCCCCGCCGCCGGAAATCCCACATCCCGGCATAGAGCGTCCGGGGATGCGCCGGATCCATCGTCATCATCGAGCAGCCGGTCGACGCGTTGGCACCCTTGAGGACTTTGGCCCACGTCTTGCCCCCGTCGGTCGTCTTGTACACACCCCGGTCGTCGCTGTCGCTCCAGAGTTTGCCGGGCACGCAGACGTACACCGTGCTGGTTTCGTTGGGGTCGACGAGGATCTTCACGATGTGCTCGGACTCGCGCAGCCCCATGTTGGTCCAGTTGTCCCCGCCGTCGTCCGACCGGTAGATGCCGTCGCCGATGGACACGCTGTTGCGCATCCACGATTCGCCGGTGCCGACCCAGATGACTTTGGGATTCTTGGGATCGATCGTCACCGCGCCGATTGATTGGATCGGCTGCTTGTCGAAGACGGGCTTGAACGTCGTGCCGCCGTTCGTCGACTTCCAGACGCCGCCGCTCGCCGCGCCGACATAGATCGTGAGCCGCGCCCCCCCCGCGCCTTCGTGCACGGCGTCGAGCGCCGCAATGCGCCCGCTCATCGCCGCCGAGCCGATGTTGCGTGCACCCAGCCCGGAGATCGTTTCCGAGTCGACCTTCACCGCGGGCTGCTGGACGATCAGGAGCAGCAGAAGGGCGTTCATGGGCGGGCTCCCGGCCGCGCGAACCGCGCGTCGTCAATCGGTACGTTGGCCTCGATTTTATCCAGCGTGATTTTCGAGCGGTCCGTGCTGTTGCTGCCTTTTGGCCCGGACTCGAACGCGAACGGCAGATACACGCCGTTCACCTGTTTGTAATCGCCGAGCGAACTCTCAAACTCCTGCGGTGCGCCGCGGATCATGCGCTGGGTGTCGATGCGGATCGGGACGTAGTACTCGGTGTCCAGATAATAGAAGCTGACGTCACCGTTGGGGCGGGTGACCTTGAGCTTGTAGGCGTCGCTCCCCTCGATCTGCTCCACACCCTGATACTCGACGCGATTGCCTTTCGCCCGATAGTTCACCAGCGGGCCGTCGAAGTCGGCATCGTCGAGAATGCCGTGCATCTCGTCCTCCCCGAGCGATTCGGGATCGCGCTTGCCGTTCCATGGCTCGATCTTCCACCCGCTCTGACCATCATAGGCGTTGATGCCGGTCATGCCTTGCAGCGAAAACTCTTCACGCACGCTGTTGGGGCGCTTGTTCTCCTGCACGACGACCGCCTCAAACCCGCCGCCCCCGGTGAACTTCCCCGTGCGGCGCAGGGTCTGGATCGCCTGCATCCGGTCCATCCCGCCCGACGCCTGGATGTACTTCGCGATGAGGCTGTCGGCCGACTGAGCGACGAGCGGCGTCGCGCACAGCGCGAATGCCGCGAGGGAAAACGCAACGATCGGGCGCTTCATGCGAAAGAGCTCCTCTAGCGGGACGGAGAAAATAGCCGCCGGTCGCGCGCTCGCAACCGGAGGCGTAGCTTCTCCGCTCATGGCACGGAGCGCGCCCTCCCAGTTCCCCAATCTCACGGTGCTGTCGCACCCGCTGATCCAGCACAAGCTCACGATCCTGCGCGACAAGCGCACCAGCACCCGCGACTTCAAGCTGCTCGTGAACGAGATCGCCATGCTGATGGCGTACGAGGTCACGAAAGACCTGCCGCTCGAGTCCGTCGAGATCGAAACGCCACTCGAGAAGACCACCGGCAGCCAGGTGGCGGGGAAGAAGCTGACGCTGGTCCCGATCCTGCGCGCGGGCCTGGGGATGGTCGAAGGGATCTCGCAGCTCATCCCCTCCGCGCGCGTCGGGCATATCGGGCTGTACCGCAATCACGACACCCTCCAGCCGGTGGACTACTACTTCAAGATTCCCTCCGGCGAGGCAGACCGCTCCTTCTTCCTGCTCGATCCCATGCTGGCCACCGGGGGGTCGGCGGTCGCCGCCGTGAGCGCCCTGGCCCGCGCCGGCGCCCCGCTGCAGCGCATCCGCTTTCTGTGCCTCGTTTCCGCTCCGGAGGGCGTCAAGGCGATGCTGGCTGCCCACCCCACCGTCCCGGTCTACACCGCCTCGCTCGACCGCGAGCTCAACGCCAAGGGCTATATCCTCCCCGGGCTGGGGGACGCGGGCGACCGCCTGTTTGGCACCAGATAGGGCCAGCCGACGTAACCCTTTTGTCGTCCCCCGTGTCCCATCTGTAGTTACGAGCCCAGACCGTCACCTCGGAGCGCCGTGGACGAATCACAGCTTATTGCCCGCGTCCGCGCCGGGGATAGCGCCGCCGAGCGCGCGCTGTATGACACGCATGTAGACCGCGTGTACCGCCTGGCCTTCCGGCTCGCGGGCGACGATGCCCTCGCGCAGGATTTCACCCAGGAAGCGTTCATTCGGGCGTTCGACCGGCTCGGCTCGTTCCGCGGCGATGCCGCCTTCTCGACCTGGCTGCACACGATCACGACGACCGTCGTGCTCAACGGGCTGCGCAAGGTGAAGCGGTTTCGCCAGCGGGAAGCGGACATCGATGACGCGCACGATGTCGGCATGAGGCAGCGGCACGCGGAGCCCGATCTGAAGCTGCGGCTCAAGCAGGCGATCGACGCTCTGCCGGAGGGCTACCGCACGGTGTTCGTGATGCACGATGTCGAGGGCTATACACACGAGGAGATCGGCGCCGTCCTGGGCGTCGAGACCGGCACGTCGAAGGCACAGCTGTCGCGCGCGCGGGCCAAGTTGCGCGTCGCCTTGTCCGATTTTGCGGGAGAGTGGGTGCAATGATGGACCAGCACGAAGATCCAAAGTTTGAGCAGTGGCTCGAGGGCGCAGCCAAGTCGTACCACTCCCCACTCCCCACTCCCCGCGAGGAGATGTGGGCGCGGATCGAGGCGGCGCGACGCACCAAGCACGTCATCGAGCTGCGGCCATGGATGCGCTGGGCCGTGGCGGCCGCCGCGGTGCTCGCCATCGGCATCGGCATCGGCCGATGGACGGCGAATCGTTCCGCCGTCACCAACGGCGCCGTCGTCGCCTCCGCTACGGATTCCACGGCCGAGCTGGTGTATGAAGTCGCCGCCACGCAGTACCTGTCGCGCACCGAGGCGTTTCTGACCTCGTTCCGCAGCGACGCGCGGCGTGGCGCGAACGCCGCCCGCTTCGCCGCGCAGGCGCGCGACCTGCTGACCACCACGCAGTTGATGCTCGATTCGCCGGCGGGCGACAATCCGCGTTTCCGGCCCCTGCTGGAAGACCTCGAGCTGGTGCTGGTACAGATCTCCCAGCTCGGCGCCCGGGGTGCGGCGAACGAAACCGATCTCATCCGGCAAGGCATGAACCAATCCAACGTGTTGCCCAAGCTGCGTTCGGCGATTCCCGCGGGACCCGTATCGGCGCGCAACCAAGGAGTACTCTGATGTCGTTCCTGTCCCTGTTGCTCGCCGTCACCACGCTCGCGCAGGATTCCGTCCCGCCCGCGCCGGCCCGTAAACATCGGCGCGCGCCCATTGTCACGATCGCGCCGATGACGATCGAACCGATGATGATCGCCCCGATGACGGCGATCACACCGATGACGGCGATCGCACCGATGACGATCGCGATACCTGATCTCCAAGCGGCCACCACCGCGCTCGCGATGGCGCAGCCGGACCTGCAGGCACTGGCGCAGCAGCTGCAGTTTGCGGTGACAGCCATCGCGCCCATCGCCGTGGCTGGTGACGATTGGAACTATGAGGATGAGGATGAGGATCAGGATCAGGGGGAGCCCGCGGACTCGCTCTACAACGCCGGCCGGCGAGCGCTCAACCGCAATCGCTACCAGGATGCGGTCACGGCGTTCGGGCAGGTATTCACCCGCTATCCGCGTTCCGGGCGCGCACCCGAGGCCTTGTACTGGTCGTCATTCGCGCTGTATCGCACCGGCGACACAAAGAACTTGCAGTCGGCGGTCAGCCAGCTGGACCGGTTGCGTCAGAACTATCCTGATGCCGCCGGTCGCGATGCCGAGAACCTCGCGGCGCGAATCGACGGCGTGCTGGCGCAGCGCGGCGACGCGGCAGCGGCCCAGCGCAATCAGGCGCGCGCCGACTCCGCCCGTTCCTCGCGAGGTCGCGCATCTGCGAGACCAAGAGCGAGTGACCGCGTTCGCGACCGCGATCCCGGCAACGACGAGGTACCGCCCAACTGCGAGGGCTACGGCGACGACGACCCGCGGATGATCGCGCTGGGGGCCTTGCTTCAGATGAACGCCGAGAGTGCGATCCCCATCCTGCGTGATGTCATGAAACGGCGGGATCCATGCTCCGAGATCATGCGGCGCAAGGCGGTGTTCATCGTGTCGCAAAAGCGCAGCGATGAAACCGCCAAGATTCTACTCGACGCAGCCCGCCAGGACCCGGACCGGGAAGTACGCCAGCAGGCCGTGTTCTGGCTCTCGCAGGTTCCGGGCGAAGAAACGGTCGCGGCGCTCGACTCGATTCTCAGCGATTCGAAGACGGATCAAGACACTCAGGATCAAGCGATCTTTGCGCTTTCTCAGCACCGCAGCCCGCGCGCGGGGGCCATTCTGCGCGCCTATGCCGAGCGCGCTGATCGGCCGCTCGAGCTCAGGAAAAAGGCGGTCTTCGGGCTGTCGCAGAACCGCTCCGCTCAAAACGCGCAGTTCTTAAAAGATCTGTTCAAGAAGGTCGACAATGACGACTTGAAGGAGCACATCATCTTCTCGTTGTCGCAGATACGCGATGAGACCAATTACCGCTGGATGATGGACATCGCGCTCGATGAGAGTGAGAACATCGAGATCCGCAAGAAGGCACTGTTCTGGGCCAACCAGGGAGGGAATAAGGCAGACATCGCCGACCTCGTCAGGCTCTACGACAGCATGAAGAACCCCGAAATGCGGGACCAGTTGATCTTTCTATACTCCCAGCGCGGCGAAGACGCCGCGCTCGACAAATTGTTCCAGATCGGCAAGACCGATCCCGACCGCGAGCTCCGCAAGAAGGCCATCTTCTGGATCGGCCAGTCGCGCAGTCCGCGGGCGGCGCAGTATCTCCAGGAGCTGATCAACCAATGATCGCCCTTACACTCGCAGCTCTGGTGCTGTTTCAGCAGCAGCCATTGGAACGGCGCGTCGCCGGCGCGCCCGATGGCTCGGTGCGGTTCAGCTTTGCCGCCAAGCCCGGCGTCTACGGTAATGGCCGCAACGTGATCAGCTGGGACTGCGACAAAGGGAATTGCCACAATCAGGTCGACGGCAATTGGAACGATCACGATGACCGGGATGCGCCGTGTGACTCGGGACCGGTCCGGGTCGCGCTCACCAAGACCAGCGGCCGCGTCACCGACCTTCGTGTCTACGTCGGCGGTGAATGGCGCGCGACCAGCTCGGCGACCGACCTCGGGATGGTGAGCACGAAAGACGCGACGACGTACTTGCTCGACCTGGCCCAACGCGATGATTCACGTGCCGCCGAAAAAGCCATTCTCCCGGCAATGCTCGCCGACAGTGCGGTCATCTGGCCCGGGCTCCTGAAGATCGCCAAGGATGCGAACATCTCCCGGAAAGTACGGCGCTCCGCGGTGTTCTGGCTGGGACAGGCCGCCGGCGACGCCGCGACCAAGGGCCTCACCGATCTCGTGGATGACGGGAACGCCGATCGCGAGGTGCGGGAGTCCGCCGTGTTCGCGCTCTCCCAGCGTCCGAAAGATGAAGGCGTCCCCGCCCTGATCCGGATCGCCAAGCAGAATCGCGATCCCGACCTGCGGCGCAAGGCCATCTTCTGGCTCGGCCAGTCCGACGATCCGCGCGCGCTCAGCTTGTTCGAGGAGTTGCTGACACGCCCCTGAGTATCTTGTGGCATGCCATTCTGGACCGGACGGCGTGCGCTGGGCGGAATTGTCCTAGCGATCGTTCTGATCGCGCTCGGATGGGCGGCGGTGGTGGTCGCGGTGGCCGTCCACGCCGCCCGCGATGAAGCCACCGGCGCCGATGCCATCGCGGTCCTCGGCGCCGCCCAGTACAACGGCCGCCCCTCTCCCGTGTTTCGCGCTCGACTCAATCACGCCGCCGCCCTGTACCAACGGGGACTGGCACCCGTCGTCCTGGTCACCGGAGGCGTCGGCGCGCGCGATACGCTCAACGAAGCCAACGTCGGCCGCGATTATCTGGTGCGACTCGGCCTGGCCGGCGATGCGGTCGTGCCCCTCGCCAGCGGAGCCGACACCTACGCGTCGATCGATCAGGTACGGCACTGGTTCGATGGAAAAGAGAGCCGCCGCGTCCTGCTCGTGAGCGACGGCTTTCATATGCTGCGATTGCAGATCATCGCGAGACGCCTCGGCCTGGTGCCCTACACCTCGCCCGCCACCGGCTCGCCCATTCACGCCAACGTGCGCCGCAACACCGGGTATCTGTTCGCCGAAGGGTTCAAAGTCCCGTTTACGTGGCTGTTCCAGCACTAAACAACGGAGTGCGTCATGCAGCTCGCGAGTAAACGAATTCACAGCGGGCGGGTCATAAATCTTGACGTGGATGCGGTGCGCTTTCCGGACGGCTCGACGGGAGAGCTGGAGATCGTGCGGCACCCGGGCGCCGCCGCGGTCGTTCCATTCGCCTCAGATCCGCATGGCGACGATCCGACGGTGCTGCTCATCCAGCAGTACCGGTACGCCACGAATGGATCGTTGCTCGAGATCCCGGCAGGGCGCCTCGATCCGGGCGAGGACCCGGAAGTGTGCGGCCGACGGGAGCTGCTCGAGGAGGTCGGTGTCACAGCGGGGCGCCTGGAGCGTCTTACTACTATATGGACAACACCTGGCTTCACCGACGAGCGGATTCACCTGTTTTGGGCATCCGAGCTCAGCGCCGGCAAACACGCGCGCGAGCCGGACGAATTCATCGAAGTCATCCCAAAACCACTCTCCGAGGCGCTACAGCTGGTGCGCAGCGGGGTGATAACTGATGCAAAGACTGCCCTTAGCCTGCTGTTCGTGGCTGGTTTCATCCTGGAGCATTAGTCCACGCCATTCTTCGGATCTAGATCGAATGTGGAATTGCGTCGTCCCCAGGCTGGGACAATTATTACCAACTCGCACGCCGCTGCGAATCGCAATCACTTGTGTGGTAACGAGTTAGTCCACCAGCTTGGGGGGCACGATTTGTGCTAAGTCCTCATAAGGTGAATCAGGGCAGGCGTTTCCCTGTTCCCGTTCGAAACACAAGGGTACTCATGCCGACCACACTGAAGCATCCAAGTCCCGCCGTCGATTCGCAGCGAGCGTTGCAGCGCGAAGCGCTGCACGACCTGGATGATGGGCAGGTTGTAATGAGTCACCTGGCCGGCGAGCCGCAGGCCTTCGGCACCCTGGTGGACCGTTACCAGACCCGCCTCCTCAATTTCGTCAATCGCACCATCGGTGACCGCGAGCGGGCTGAAGACCTCGTCCAGGAGGTTTTCATCCGGGTCTTTCGCCATCTGCATCGTTTCGATCAGACCAAGAAATTCTCGACCTGGATCTACACCATCGCGTCCAACCTCGCGAAGAACGAGCTGCGCAACCGCAGCCGCAATCCGTTGGTGCTGTTCCAGACCATCAAGAAGAATTGGGAAGCGGATCATCGGCCGCTGCAATTCGAGGACACGACCGCGCGTCCCGACGATCTGTACCGCAAACGGTTCTTGAAGGATGCGGTGGATCAATGCGTCCAGCGGCTCCCGGAACACCACCGGGAGGTGTTCGTGCTCCGCGAGCTCGAGGGAAAGAGCTACCAGGAGATCGCTGAAATTACCGGGTGCAACCTGGGGACGGTGAAAAGCCGCTTGAATCGGGCACGAAACAGCTTCGCCCAGCTCATCGGCCCCGCCCTCGTTTAGACACGGCCCCGCCGCAACAGCCCCGGCGACGGAACACACCGTGGCCGGCGGTGGTACATTTGCACCATGCAGTGCGCCGAGTTCTTGGAGCGACATAGCGAATTCCGGGACGGGTTAATCGCGGCCCCCCGGGAATTGAAGCGCTTCGCGCGACATATGGCCCACTGTACCAGCTGTCGCCGCTACGACGCGACAGTTCGCCAGGCCGTACAGGTCCTTCACTCCGCCTCCCCGATTGCTCTCTCCGCAGACTTCCGTCAACGTCTCGATGCGCGAATCGCCGTAGAGCGCCGGCGCAAACCGCGACCTCCGGCGCGCTCGGGAGTGTCGGCGGCGATGTTGGTGTTGGCTGCATTGGTGCTGCTGATCTTCGAAATCGGGCAACGCCCCCGCATCATGCGCGCACCGCTGCTGCCACCTGCCGCCTTCCCCAAGCCCGTGGCAAATGCGGGACTTCCTTTCGTCTCGTTCCAGGATCCGCGAGCGAGCATCGTGGGTGGCAACCCGTATCCGTACGGCACGGCACTGGTGCAGCCGCCGGCGTTCAGCTTCCAGCCCGCATCCGCGGGCCGCTAGCAGCCTTTCGGCCTTTCTCGGGGCACAGGGCGGCGGTAACTTCGCCTGTATGCCGGCGATTACCCTCGACGCGCTCCTGCGAACCCTCAACAAACCCGTCGCGCCCCGCGCGCCCCCCGCGCCCCCCGCCGCCGAACCCGTCTATCTGCTCCACGGTGACGAAGATGTCCTCAAGGACGAGGCCATTCGGGCGCTGCTCGACGCGTCCGTGGGACCGAATCGCGACTTCAATCTGGATGTCCGTTTTGCGCCTGATCTGACGCCGGAATCGTTCAACGCGCTGGTGAACACTCCCCCGATGCTCGCCGAGCGGCGCGCGGTCGTGATCCGGGCCGTCGAGCAGCTCGGCAAGCGCAAGACGAAGCTGCGCGACGAGGTGGTTCGCTATCTCGCCCAACCGAATCCGACCACGGTCCTTGTGCTGGTCGTCGCAGCGGGCGAGGAGCCCGACGCCGACCTTGTGAAGGCATCCACCTCCGTGCTGCTCGAGCCCCTCTCCGCGGAGCGCGTGCCCCGTTGGCTGCGGCACCATGCCACGACCCTGAAGGTGACGCTCGCGCCGGATGCCGTGGACTTGCTCATCGCCGCGGTCGGGAACGACTTGAGCACGCTCGCCCGCGAGCTCGAAAAGCTCGCCGCGTTGACGGGCGGCGCGACGCGCGAAGTAACCGCGCAGGATGTGACCAGCCTCGTGGGCGTGCGGCGCGGCGAGACGGTGTATGACCTCGTGCACGCCGCGCTGGAGCGCCGCGCGGCGCGGGCCGTTCAGCTCGTCGAGCCCGTACTCGAGCAGGCGGGCATGAGCGGGGTGAAGATCGTCTCGTTGCTCGGCACCCACCTGGTGGGCACGTCCCTGGCGCGTGTCGAACGCGATCGCAGCACGAACGTTGCGCGGCTGCCGGAAATCGTATTCCGCCAGCTGCTGGCGGCGCGGCCCTACGGGCTGCGCGGCTATAAAGATGAAGCGGCACACTGGAGCGACTGGAGCGCGCATTGGACGGCGGGCGAGCTGAGCCGGGCACTGCGCGCGGCGCTCGCCGCCGACAATGCGCTGAAAACGGCGACCGTGTCCGATGATCGGGGGATCGTGACGCAACTGGTGCTGGGGTTTGCGAAGCTGGATAGGGAGGCTGCGTGATCGGCGGATTGGCGGATCGGCGGATCGGCGGATGGGTCTTGGCTCTCGTGATCGCGTTATCCGCCCATCCGGCAATCCGCCTATCCGCTCAGACAGACGCCCGCCTCGTCGAGGCGCTGCGCCTCGCCCAATCGGGCCAGGTCGACTCCGGGCGTGCAATCGTGCGCCGGCTGCTGGCCTCGTTGTCACCCGCCGATTCCGCGTATCCCCAGGCGCTGCTCGCGGCCGCGAAAATTGCGCCCGATGCGAAGTCCGTCGCATCGAACCTCAACCGGATCGTCGTCGAGTATGGCGCCGGCCCGTGGGCGGACGACGCGCTGCTGCTGCTCACGCAGCTGTATTTCGCGCAGCGCGACCCGGTGCAGACGACGCAGGCGGCGGAGCGGCTGAATCGCGACTACCCCGACTCGCCGCTGCGCGCGCGCGCGAATTTCTCCGCGGCACGCGCCTACTTCGAGCTCAAGAACGAAGCGCGCGGCTGCGAGCTGATCCAGCAATCGCTGGACGGCGCCGGCGACGACGTCGAATTCAGGAATCAGGTGAGCTTCTACGCCTCGCGCTGCAGCCCGGCGTCCACGACCACCGCGACGACGACGCCACCGGCAGATACCGGGAATCGCCCCCCCCGCCTCCCCCCCCCCGCCGCCCCTCCCACGCCGGCGTCTCACGCGTACGCCGTACAGGTGCTGGCGGTGAAGAGCGCCGCCCAGGTCGACGACATGCTCACCCGGCTCAAGGTGATGGGCTTCGAGGCGCGTGTCGTGCGCGACTCGACCGGCTTCTTCAAGGTGCGCGTCGGCCGCTACGCGACCCGCGAGGAGGCGGTGCGCACGCAGCAGCGGCTGCGCACCCGCGTGGGCGGCCAGCCGTTCGTGGTGGAGGAGCCGTGACCACGGCGGGGGCGGGGGGAGCCACCGAAACGCCACTGATGCAGCAGTACCGCGACATCAAGGCCCGCTATCCCCAAACCATCCTGTTTTTCCGGATGGGCGACTTCTACGAAATGTTCGAGGACGACGCCAAGCTCGCCGCTCGTGAGCTGGGGCTGACGCTCACGTCGCGCAACAACGGCGGAGCGGCCGAGGTCCCGCTCGCCGGTGTGCCCGTCAAGGCGGCCACCGAATACTTGCGCCGCCTCATCGGCAAGGGGCACCGCGTCGCGATTTGCGAGCAGGTCGAAGATCCGAAGCTGGCCAAGGGGATCGTGCGGCGCGAGGTCGTCGAGACCGTCACGCCCGGCACGGTGCTCAGCGATGATTGGCTGGTCCGGAATCGCAATAACTACATCGTCGCGCTCGATCCGCGCGGCGCGGCCGCAGGGCTCGCCACGCTCGATGTCACCACGGGCGAGCTCATCCTCGAAGTCGTGCCCGAGAGCGACATCGCAGCGGCCCTCGCTCGCTACGAAGCGCGCGAGTTGGTGTTGCCCAGCGACGTCGTCGTTGCGACGGCCGTGGGAACGGTCACGGTGCGCGAGGCGTGGGAGTTCGACCCCGAACTTGCCCGCGAAGACCTGTTGCGGACCTATGGCATCGCATCACTTGATGGGCTGGGGATCGGTGCGGACGACCGGCCCGCCGTCGGGGCGGCGGGGGCGCTGCTGCGTTACGCACGCGAGCTCAAGCCGGGCGGGCTGCCCCACCTGGCCCATCCCACCATCGTGCGGCGCGGGGACGTGCTGCCGCTGGACGAGATGACGCGCCGCAACCTCGAGCTGGTCGAGCCGCTCCGCACCGGGGGGGGGACTGACGGCGCCACACTGCTCGACGTGATCGACCGGACGCTGACCCCGATGGGCGGCCGCCTGCTGCGCCGCTGGCTGCTGGCGCCGCTCGTCGACCCCGGCGCGATCAATGCGCGGCTCGACGCGGTGCAGGTGCTCGTCGGCGACGGCCGGGGCCGCGAGCGGCTGCGCGAGGCGCTCGACGGCGTGCGCGACGTGGAACGTCTCGCGGGCCGCGCGGCGTTGGGTCGCGCGACCCCCCGGGAAATGGGCGCGTTGCGGGACTCGATCCTGCGGCTTCCGGATGTCGCGGGCGCGCTGAGCGCCGTCGAGGGCGACCTGGTCTTCCCGGCCCTCGATTTGCTCACCGACATCGGCGAAGAGCTCGGCCGCGCGCTCGTCGAACGCCCCCCGGCGCAGCTCGACGATGGCGACACGATCAAAGCCGGTTACGATCGCGATCTGGATGACCTGAAGGCGGCGCGCGACGGCGGCAAACAGTACATCGCCGCGCTGCAGGCGCGCGAGCGCGAGCGCACGGGCATCTCGTCCCTCAAGGTCGGATTCAACAAGGTCTTCGGCTACTACATCGAAGTCACGCACGCGCACCGCGAGCGGATTCCGGCCGACTACGAGCGACGCCAGACCCTCACCGGCGCGGAACGATACGTGACGCCGGACTTGAAGGAGTACGAAGCGAAGGTCCTCGGCGCCGAGGAGCGCATCGCCGCCCGCGAGCGGGAAGTGCTCGACCAGCTGCGCCGCCGCGTCGGCGAGGCCATCGCCCGAGTGCAGGCGAGCGCGGCGCGGCTGGCTCAGCTCGACGCGTGGGCCGCGCTGGCCGACGTGGCGGAGCGCGAGCGCTACGTGCGCCCGGAGGTGACCGACGAGTTCACGCTGCAGCTCGAGGGCAGCCGCCATCCGGTCGTCGAGCGGATGATGCCGCGCGAGGCGTTCATCCCCAACGACGTGATGCTGGACGACGCCGGCCGCGTGGTGCTGCTGACCGGCCCCAACATGGCGGGCAAGTCGACGTTGCTGCGGCAGGTCGGGCTCTGCGTCGTGCTCGCGCAGATCGGCTCGTTTGTCCCCTGCCGCCGCGCACGCATCGGCGTCGTGGACCGCCTGTTCACGCGCGTCGGCGCCTCGGACAATCTGGTACGCGGCCAGTCGACGTTCATGGTCGAGATGAGCGAGACGAGCGCGATCCTGCACGCCGCCACCGGCCGCAGCCTCGTGCTGCTCGACGAGATTGGGCGCGGCACGTCGACCTACGACGGTGTGGCCATCGCGTGGGCGGTCACCGAGTGCCTGCACAACACCATCGGCTGCAAGACGATTTTCGCGACGCATTACCATGAGCTGACGCAGCTCACGGAGGAGCTCGAGCACATACGCAACTTCAACGTCGCGGTGCGGGAAGTGGGCGAGGAGATCGTGTTCCTGCACCGGCTGGAGCCGGGTGGCGCGGACCGTTCGTACGGGATCCACGTCGGCCGGCTCGCCGGGCTGCCCGAACCCGTCGTCACGCGCGCCTGGCAGGTCCTCAAACTCCTCGAAGCTGGTCATCACGTGGCGACGCAGCGCCCCCCCCCACCCTCGCCGCTCGATGCCACGCAGCTCGGTTTGTTTGCCGCACCGGATCCGTTGCTGCTCGAGTTGGACGGGTTGGACGTCAATTCGTTGTCGCCACTCGACGCGCTGAATCGCTTGGCAGCCTGGCAAAAGCGCCGCAAGGATAAAAGCTCGTGAGGGCGCTCATCGGGGCGGGATTGATTGCGCTCGTCGGATGCCGCGGTAATGCGCCGCAGTCCGACGCGCAGGCGAGCCAGGCGGCGGCGCCGCCCGAGTCGGAAGCACCGGTGGCGCTCAATCCCGACGTGCCGATCGCCTATCCGCCGGCGCTCTTCGAGCAAAAGGTCGAAGGGGACGTGACGCTGCGACTGTTCGTGGATTCGACGGGCAAACTGCTTCCCGAATCGACTCGGGTCGCCGAGCCCAGCGGCTATCCGGCGCTCGACTCGGCGGCGCTCGCCGGTGCGACGGGCCTGCGCTTCGCCCCCGCCAAACGACACGGCGTCCCCGTCGCGACGGCCTTCCTGCAGCCGGTCGAGTTCCGCCAGGTCGGCACGACGCGCACGGGGGGCGGGGGGGGTGGGGGTGGGACCGTGACGCTGCCACCCCCTCCCGCTCCGACTCCGGTGGCGCCGCCAGCGCCGCCCCCGGCACGGCCCAGACCTCGGCCGCCGGTCGTTCGTCCCGCCCCGGATACCACGCGCGCAGACACGACGAAAGCGCGGCCGGATACCACGCGCCCACCGCCGGACACGACGAAGGCTCGTACGGATACGAGTGCCTCCGCACACTAAGCCCTACGCCAACGTCCTCGAGACGATCGGCTGGACCCCACTGATCCGCATCAACAAGGTCACGCGCGGGATCCGGACGCCGGTGTACGCCAAAGCCGAGTTCTTCAATCCCGGCGGCTCCGTGAAGGACCGTATCGGACTGGCGATGATCGAGGCGGCAGAGCGCGACGGGAAGCTCAAGCCCGGCGGCTTGATCGTGGAAGCGACGTCGGGAAACACGGGCGTCGGTCTGGCGATCGCGGCGGCGGTCAAGGGGTATCGCTGCATTTTCACGATGCCGGACAAGATGTCGCAGGAGAAGGCGCGACTGCTGCGCGCGCTCGGCGCCGAGGTCATCATCACCCCAACCGCCGTCCCACCCGACCATCCCGACAATTACATCATGAAAGGCCGGGCGATCGCGGCCGCACACGAGAATGCGATCTTCGCTGACCAACACTACAACCCGGTGAATCCCGACGTGCACTATCGAACCACCGGGCCGGAGATCTGGGAGCAAACCGCAGGCAAAGTGACGCACTTCGTCTGCGCGCCGGGCACGGGCGGGACGGTCAGCGGCGCCGGCAAGTATCTGAAAGAGAAGAACCCAAAGATCCGCGTGGTCGCCGGCGACCCGGTGGGCTCGATCTACACCGACTACGCCAAGACGCGTCGCAAGAGCGACGGCGCGCCGTACAAGGTCGAAGGCATCGGCGGCGACAAGATTCCCACGGCGCTACACTGGGACGTCATCGATGAGTGGGTCGTCGTCAGCGACAAGGACGCGATGCAGATGGCACGGCGGCTGTCGAAAGAAGAGGGGCTGTTCGTGGGCGGCTCGACCGGCGTGAACGTCGTGGCCGCGCTCGAAGTCGCGCGCCTGCTGGACGATCCGCAGGCGCTGGTGGTGACCGTCCTGGCCGACACCGGCGAGCGCTACCTGAGCAAGGTCTACAACGAGGAGTGGCTGCGGGAGAATCAGCTCATCGAAGATGAGCGGCCCACGGTGGGCCGGCTGGTGGCCGCCAAGAACAGCGACGCCCCGCCGCTGATCCATGTGGCGCCGGAGACGTCCGTCAGGCAGGCGCTCAATCTGATGTCGACCTACAACGTGTCGCAGCTCCCCGTCCTCGACGGCGATGACGGGGTGGGCGCCATCTCCGAGCAGGCGCTGATGGCGCGCGCCATCGGGCAGCCCAGGATCCTCGACAGCGCCGTCCGCGATGTGATGGACCCGCCCTTCCCGGTCGTCGACGGCGAATCACCGGTTGCGCTGCTCACCACGCTGCTGTCGCGCACGACCCCGGCTGCTCTGGTCCGCCGCGACGGCAAAGTCGCCGGCATCGTCACGCGGTACGATCTGCTGCACCAGCTGGCGGGAATCCGCTGATGCGGGTCACGGTGCTCACGGGCGGCGCGACGGCGGAGCGCGCCGTCGCCTTCGCGAGCGCATCCCAGGTCGTCACTGCGCTGCGCGGCCGCAACCATGCCGTCCAGGTCGTCGATCTCGCGGGCGGCGTCCTCGATGAGCGCGCCGAACGGGAGTTGCTGGGCGGGGCGGTCGGCCTCACGCCGCCCGCGGTCGATGCCCTGGCGGAGCGCGAGCGGCGGATGCTGTCCGAGGGGCTGGCCGAGCTTGCTGCGGTGCGGGATGCCGACGTCCTGTTTCTTGCGGTGCATGGCGGTGCCCTGGAGGGCGGCACGCTGCAGGCGGTCCTCGACGTGATCGGCGTCCCGTACACGGGCAGCGGCCCGCTGGCGAGCGCGCTGGCGATGGATAAAGACCTCTCCAAGCGGCTGTTTCGCGCCGCCGGGGTGCCGGTGCCGGCGTGGTTCATGGCGCCGGTCGAGCCGGACGACGTCACCACCGCCCTGGGATGGCCGGTGATCGTCAAACCGTCCAAGCAGGGTTCGTCGGTGGGGATGACGCTGGTCAAGAAAGCCCAGGATTTGGGCAACGCGGTGAAGCTGGCCGCCCGCTACGACGACGAGGTGATGGCGGAGCAATTCATCCCGGGGCGAGAGCTCACGGTGGGCGTGCTGGGGGAAGTCCCGCTTCCGGTGGGCGAGATCGTTCCGAAGCACGAGTTGTTCGACTATGAGACCAAGTACACGCCGGGGATGTCGGAAGAGACGTTCCCGGCGCGGATCGATACCCTGCTCGCCCGACAATTGCAGGAGTATGCGCTGATGGCGCACCGCGCCGTGAAGCTCAGCGGCTACTCGCGGATCGACTTTCGGGTGACCTCCGACGGAGACATCTTCTGCCTGGAAGCCAACTCCCTGCCGGGCATGACCCGCACCAGTCTGTATCCTCAGGCCGCGCAGGCGGCGGGCATCCCCTTTCCCGAGCTGTGTGAGCGCATCGCCGGCCTCGCTCGGAACAACCGGGCGGGACAAGGGGGATAAAAAACTAGGAGACCCAAGACGCCGAGATGACCTGGAAACCTGAGGAAGAGATGGGCCCGCAGCGGATGTACAGTTTGACGCTCTGGGTGCGACGCCTGCTCGTCGCCAACCTGCTCGTCTTCCTGATTCAGAAGACGCTGTTGGTGGACCCGAGCTTTCTGTCCGCGTTCGGGTTCGACCCGCTGCACGCCTGGGAACGCCCCTGGACGTTCGTCACCTACATGTTCCTGCACGTCAACATCCCGCACCTGGTCTTCAACATGGCGATGTTGTTCATGTTCGGCGCGTCGGTCGAAGACCGGATGGGCGGGCGCGTGTTCATCCTCTTCTATCTGCTCTGCGGGCTTGGGGGCGCGACACTGTCGTTCCTGCTCATGCAGTGGGCACGCGTCGGTCTCATTCTCGGCGCGTCAGGCGCAATCCTCGGCGTCACATTCGCGTTCGCCTGGTATTGGCCCAAGTATCCGGTGTTCCTGTTCCCGCTGCCCGAGCCCATCCCGGCGCGGTGGCTGGTGACGGGCCTGCTGGCCTTCGATCTCGTGCTGGCCTGGGCGGGTGCGCTGACGCGCGCCGGTGTCAGCGATCCCATCGCGCATCTGGCCCATCTGGGCGGCGTCGGAACGGCGCTGCTGTTCCTCAAGGGCCAGCAGTGGTGGGGCAGCCGCGGGGAGCGGCGCGGCCGTCAGCGGTCGGAGTCGAGTGTCCTCGTCTCGCAGCCGCCGCGCGCCCGTCGTGGCGGCGGCGTGCCGCCGTCGGCGCGCAGCAAGCGCGGCGAGACCGACGCCCGGGCGAACGCCGAGATCGATCGCGTGCTCGATAAGATCAATGCGAGCGGCGTCGAGAGCCTCACACCCGCCGAGCGCAAGTTTCTCACCGAAATCAGCCGCAGGATGCGCACGCCTCCCAAGGCCTAGATCGTGATCACGCTCGCGCTGGCGCTGGTCGTGCAGCTGAGCGGATCCTCCCAGGACACCTCGATGGCGCGCGTCGAGTCGCTGCTTGCCGCAGGCGACGTGCGCCAGGCGCTGAAGCTCGCCACGAAAACTGTTGAGCGACGGCCGAAGGATGCGGCTGCCCATCTGTTACTAGGACGAGTCAACTATGCGCGGCCGATCGTTGGCCGGTTCCCCGCGCTGGAGGAATTCCGCACCGCAGCCCGGCTCGCGCCGGCCGATCCGGAGCCATTGTACTGGCAGATGAAGGTCGGGTTCTATCTGCGCGGCGACGATGGCGACCTGGTCGCGCGTGACGCGCTGCTGGGATTGTTCGCCATCACGCCGAATTATCTGGACTCCTGGGAGCGCTTCCGCGACATCTACCGCAGCCCGGATATCTGGCGGCGCGCGGAACGCACGCTGGCGCGGCACGGGGAGCAGCCGATCGCGCTCGAGCACCGCGCCGAGCTGCTGATCGCGCTGGAGCAGGGCCGACGGGCCGATTCGCTGCTGGCCATCGTTATCGCCCATGACGCCGCGACGGTGACCACCTACCTGCTGCGCGCCGAAGCGAGCTTCCTCGCGGGCAACAAAAGCGTCGGGTTCGCCTGGCACGACTCGGCGCTGGCCCACGCCGACGACGATCCGACGGATGCGCTCTGGGACGAAGCGTGGCTCATCGCCTCACCTGACGAGGTGTCACGACATGCGGCGATGCAGGCCGGTGAGCGGCGGGCCTTCTTCGAACGTTTCTGGGGCCAGCGCGATCCCGATCTGCTCACGCCGCAGAACGAGCGGCTCGAGGAGCATTACGCGCGGCGTGCGGAGGTACGCCGGACATACCGCTTGCTGCATCCGCAGCGATTGACGTATCACTCGACGTTCGCACGTGCGCTCCAGGCATTCGACGACCGCCGGCAAGAGGGCGACTTCACTACGAACGTGCCGACCGCGTCTCCCGATCGGATGATTCCTGGTCCGTCCTGGGAATTGCGCATGCTCGATCAGCAGGTCGCCGCGTTGAGCTCGCAAGCACTTCAAGACACCGCGATGCCCCTCGCGTTTCGAGCGGGGCTGACGGCCCAAGGCTTGGTCTTTCTCCGTCATGGGAAGCCCGACGCGCGGGCCAATTGCGTCTCCGATCTGCTGGGAGCCGGTTTCTACAGTTGGACATGCACTAGCGCCCTCGATGAAGAGGCGTGGCTGTATTGGACACCGGATGGGCCGCTCAGCGTTCACTTCAGGAGGAATGAGGTTTTCGCCCCGACGTCGCGTCGCCAGCTGCGCAACTCGTACCTCCTGCTCAACACCGATCGCGCGACGCTGCCCGCCCCGCTCGTCGCCCGTGCATGGACGGCGACGTTCATGAGCAGCGATCTGGGCCTCACCGACGTCTACTTCAAGGCGCGCGGCGACTCCGCCGCGGTCGTGTTGTGGAACATGAGCGGCGCGCCGCTGCGCGCCGCGGGGCACGCGCTGTTGCAAATGACGGTGCCGCCTGGTCCCTACGATCTGGGCCTCGACATCGACTCCGCCGGCGTGCTGGGGCGTATACGCTGGGCGCTCACCGTGCCGATGTTCTCCCTCGTCGACCTCGACTTGTCCTCGCTCGTGCTCGCGCCGATCGAGCGTAGCGCGCCGCTGCCCGACCGCGAGACGGCGCTGCGCGGCATGCCGGCGGATCTCTCGTTCCGCGCCGGCACTCCGCTCGCCGCCTATGTCGAGATTTACGGCCTGGGCTTGGACGGCGGGAATCGGTCCCGCTATCAGGTGCGCTACAGCTTCGCGCCGCTGCGGTCGACGTTGGCGCGGCTGTTCGGGGGATCGGCCCGGCCCGTCGTCTTTGAATTCGAGCGCGGCGCGCAATTCAGCACGGCGCAGGAACGGCTCGTCATCGAGCCCGACAAACTTCCTCCGGGACGCTATCGCGTCACAGTGGCGGTGACCGACCTGACGCGAAATGTCAAGTCGGAGTCCGTCGCCCTCGACATCACCATCCGATAGCGGCGCTTGTCACCGGGCGGCTGCGTTCCCAAATTGGGTCCGCAACCGGGCAATGCTCGTCAATCTCGTTCCTGAGTTCCTCGCGACGCTCTCCGCGCCCGATCCTGCCGCGGCGTACCACGAGTATCTCGATCGCCACCGTCCCGTGCTCAGCGCGTACTGGCAGAACTACGTGCTCGACCCCGCATCGCCGCATGCCGAGCCGATCATCGCCACGGCGCTGCACGCCGACCGCGCCGATCTCAGGCGCACGCTCGCGGACGTCGACGTGGTCGCCGTGGCCGAAGAGGCGCTGCGGCGCGCGACGGAAATGCTCGAGGCCGATTGTCCGGTCGATCTGTACCTGATGGTCGGCGTGGGCGCCGCGAACGCCGGCGAGCTCGTCATCGCTGGGCGCGGCATCGCGTTCGTATGCCTGGAGCACTTCACCGGCCGGGCGAACGCGCAGACCTACGGCATGGGACTCGCGCCCGAGCTGCTGCCGCTGTGGATCGCGCACGAGGTGGCGCATGCGCTGCGCTATACCTCGCCGTCGAGTCGCGCGGCGATGCGCCGTCTGGTCGGCGAATTGGGAGGGACGGGCGGAGGCTACTACGACGCGTGGGAAATCGGGTCGCGCGCGAGCCTGCGCGAACTGGTCGTCAATGAAGGAACGGCGATTGCGGCGTCACAAGCGGTCGCGCCGGGATTCGAGCCGTGGGAGTATTTCGGCTACAACCGGCGCCAGTATCGCCGGCTGCGTGAGCTGGACGCCTTCCTGCGCCGCGCCTCGGCAAGCGACCTCGACTCCTCGGGCCTCGGCCTCCGGCTCCGGTACCTGTCGGGCGGGATGAGCCCCGCCGCGCGGCTGCTGGCCGGCAAGGTGCTCCCCGAGCGATCGGGCTATTACCTCGGTCTGCGGCTGGTGGAGAACTACTGCGCCGAGCACGGCGCCGCGTCCACGGTGCGGGCGGCGGTGGAAGAGCTGCGGCAGGCGGACGACCGGGCCTCAGGGATCCAAACGGCGTGAATCCGCGCGGCAAAAGGCCTCCCCCCCCGCCTCACCAGCCCTCCGCGCCCGGTCGGTCGCCCTCGCGCCCGGCCGTTCCCGAGCGCCGGCAGAATCGGCCCCTCCGGGAGGTGCTGGACGAGCTCCTCAGCCACGCGCGGGAGATCGCCCGTCGGGCCAAGAGCATGACCCCGGCGGAGCTCGATTATGCCCAGCAGCGGCTGGAATGGTTGGCTGACGAGGTGTGGCGGGCGGCGACGGGCGAGGCTACTCCCCCCGAGTAGATTACGCGCAGTATGGGAACCCGCGGGGAATTCAAGGTAGCGATAACGAAGGAAGACCTGGTCTTCGCGGCCGCGCATTTCATCACGTTCGCCGGTCATCGCTGCGAAAAACTCCACGGCCACAACTATCGGGCCAGCCTGGTGATCGAAGGCGGCCTCGAGGACAGCAGCTGGTTCGTCGTTGACTTCTCCGCGGTGAAGAAGGTGATGCGGGGGCTTACGGCGCAGCTCGATCACCGCGTCCTGCTGCCGCGCGACAACCCCAAGCTCGCCATCTCCGAAGCGAACGGCAGTGTCCGTGTGGCGTTCGCCGGCGAGCCCCGTTACGTCTTTCCCGCAGGTGACTGCGTGATCCTGCCGATCCCCAATACGACCGTCGAGATGCTGGCGCAGTATCTCGCGGGCCGCGTACGCGCCGAGCTCGGCTCCCTCCGTCTCAAGACCATCGAGGTCGAGGTGGAGGAAAACTTCGGCCAATCAGCGAGCTACCGTGAAACCCTCGACTAAACTCTCGCCCGCCGGCGCGAGTTCGCTGCGCGGCACGACCAAGAAATTCGTGGGACCGTGACGCTCGCGTTGCCCCTCGTCCCCGCTCCGGACCCGTTCGGCACCTGCGTCCGCTTCAGCGGGCTTCCCCACCTCCTCTTCCTCGACAGCTCGGCTCAGGGAACGCTGAGCCGGTTTTCGTTTCTGGCGGCCGATCCGGTCGCGCTCGCGCGGACGCCGGAAGCCGCGCGCGAGCTGCTACGGGGGGAGCGGCGTGCGCCCCTGCCGGACTTGCCGCCATTCCAGGGCGGGATTGCGGGCTACCTGGGCTACGATTGGGGCGCGGAGCTGGAGCGAGTCGCGCGCCCGCCCGCCGACCGGTTTACGCCGCGCATCCCGGACGTGGCACTCGCCCTGTATGACTGGGTGATCGCGTGGGATCACCTCGAGGACAAGGCGTGGCTGATCTCGACGGGGATGGGGGGGGGAGGGGGGGGAGGGGGAGCAGCTGGTCGCGGCAGCACCGACGAGCGCGCCCGGGTGCGCGCGGCGTGGGTGCGCGAGCGGCTCACCGCGCCGGCGCCGGCGATCCCGGATCAACTTGCGCCCCGACCGGCGCCGCCCGAGTCGAACTTTGCCAGCAGCGAATTCGAGGCGGCGGTCACGCGCATCCGTGAGTACATCGCCGCCGGCGATGTCTATCAGGTCAATTTGTCACAGCGCTTTCACGCGCCCTGCAGCGCCTCTCCGTTGGCACTCCACCGGCGGTTGCGCACCCGCAATCCCGCGCCGTTCGGTGCATACCTCGAGTTCGCGGGCGCCGCGATCACGAGCATCTCGCCCGAGCGCTTCCTGCGGCTCGACGCCACGACCCGCGCGGCGGAGGCGCGGCCCATCAAGGGGACGCGTCCGCGCGGCGCGGCGCCCGCCGGCGACAGCGCGCTCGCCCGGGAGCTGCTGGCGAGTGAGAAGGATCGTGCCGAGAACGTCATGATCGTGGATCTGCTGCGGAACGATTTAGGGAAAGTCTGCCGCCCCGGTTCGGTGCGTGTGCCCACGCTGTTCGCGCTCGAGTCCCATCCCACGGTGCATCATCTCGTCTCGACGGTGACGGGGGTGTTGGCCGACGGCGCCGACGCGTTCGATCTGCTGCTGGCCGCGTTCCCGGGCGGATCGGTGACGGGAGCGCCGAAGATCCGCGCGATGCAGATCATCGCGGAATTGGAGCGCGCGCCGCGCGGGGTGTACTGCGGCGCCATCGGCTACGTTTCCACGACCGGCGCGATGGACTTCAACATCCCGATCCGGACGATCGTGGTGCAGGGCGGCGCCGCTTCGTTCCACGCCGGCGCCGGCATCGTGTGGGATTCCGAGCCGGCGGCGGAGTATCAGGAGACGCTCGCCAAGGCGCAGACGTTGATCGAGGCGCTTACTTCCCCACGCAGAATGCCGCGAACACGCGGTCGAGCACATCCGCGGGCGTAACTCGGTCATCTGGAGTTGGCGTTTGACTTCGTACTCGTCTAGTGACGGAACCGCACATTCCTGGAGAGAACGAGACCGGTTGACGCGAAATATCTGCGCGCTGCGTTCCATGCCGCATCTTCAATTTGTTGGCCTCGTGGACAGAAAACCCGGACAAAAGTGCGGTGTGCCGAGTAAGCGGCTATCCAGTCCCTGTAGTTGAGGACCTTCGTTGGTGATTCCTTCTGCGCTGCAGTCCGCCCCGGAAGGAGAAGGTTCTCTAGGTCGGCATAACTGGGTGCTTTTGGAATGTCCACTATGACACTACCATTTTTCAGGCCTGCCATCCTCGCAATAGTATCCTCAATTCTTAGAAGAGCCCGGTAGTCTGTCCACGTTCGCGGCACACCTAGTTCGAGAAGCGAGTTGAATGCAACAGAAGCTCTTTCACTCTGAACGCGCAGATCCTCATAACGGAATTGCGCGATCTGCACACGCAACGTTCTCCTGATGAGATCACCCGCTTCTTTCGAAGGCTGACCTCTCTTGCGAGCGAACTCGAGTAAGTCGGCATCCCGTAAACTGAAAAGGTCCCAGATATTTCGCCGGCCCGCTATCGTGCCATTTCGCACGTGCTCCCGAGCCAGCGCGCGTTCAAACGCTGCTTCTGCAGCTCTGCATTTTTGGTGGTGATAGAGATACGAATTCAGCACCAATCGCCCCATCACCAGTTGCTCAAGGGCATTGATGCCTCGTATAGGCAACGTCAGCCGCCACCACTTGCGCCCTCGACGAGTTGCTCGCTGCGGATCAACACAGATCGTCGAAATCAAGCGTGCGAGATCGTAGCCAACCGGGATACCGGCGCTATATCCGTCACGTGAGATGTAGTCAAGCTTATCTGCATCGAGCGGGCCACTAATAATGTCTGCAAGGAACTTGAGAGATGGGTCGGTTTCCTGACCCATAATCCACCTACCGATTCTTTCCCATTCTGCAGGCGTGGGAGCACGCACTGACTTGGTTGTTTGACGCCAGATTCGCGCGACAAGGCGCTGCCACTGAGTGGAAGTCACTAAGAGATAGACAACTACCTCAGCCGCTCCGGGCCGTTTGGCGCTCGGGCCGGTGAGTATCTCAGAAAGATGCTGGAGTTGAGGAACCAACCCGTAGATTCGTTCGGAAGTATGAGAGAACAGACTGTGCCCCGTGTCGTGAACGAGTGCCGCAACGCGCAACAGAATGCGCCACCGGCGACGCGCGGACTCGGTGCGGAAAACCTTTAGTCTCTTGCCTGCGGCCTTGGCTCCAGGACCCAGTCCGTCGTCTGACAGTCGGTCAACTATGGAATTGAAGACCCGCGAGGCCGCTTCCACTACGCCCAGTGAATGTTGGAACCTAGAGTGCTCAGCAGCGGGGTAAGTCAGATAAGCGAAGCCTGTCTGCTTCAGACCTCGCAGCCGCTGAAAGACTTCCAGGTCTAAGAGTGCGGCCTCCCAAGTCTCGTACTTGCATGTTCCCCAAATCGGATCGTGAATGATTTTTCTCTTGTGGTATGGCTCCTGGATTTGGACACGCGAAAGACCAAGGGCGCGTACGAGACTCGCTCGTGCGCGCCCGATCTTCGCCCGATCCTTGGGTCTCACAGACTACTGCGCGAGTGCACTTTCGAGATCGGATATGAGATTGGTGAGAGCAGCTTCCTTCTTTGAGTCTGAGCCTACCAAGTCGCTTCGCCGCTCCACTAGCACATCGCTTGTGTCTTTAAGCACCGTGGGGCTGAACTTCTGATACGAAGGGTTCTCCCGCACGATTGCACCGGCCATCTGGAGCCGATCAAGCGCCTCGGTTAGCTCCGAACTATACGGGTAGGCTCCAGCCTCTATGAAATGCAGCTCCTCAAGCACCGGAAAATGCTTGACGTACTTGACTTTGATCCGATAGAACGTGCTATGGAGCTGCTTGGGATCTTCCAAGAGTTTAAGACTCCCTGAGCCCTTTAACTGACTTCGAGCAAGTGCAAGTGATTTTAGCACGAGTCGCAAGAACTCCGACAAGGACGGCGTGTTCGCGGTCTTCTTCATGGCGCGCCTCCTCCTCTGACGACTCGAAGGTGCTTCATCTCAACCTGTTCGTAAGCCTCTCGAAGGTTCGGCTGAGCGAGTTTCTCTGCCACGTATGCCGTGACGGCCTCTCTTATTAGGCCGGTCACCGTTGGTTGTCCCTCCATATGTTCCGAAAGGAAATTGAGGTCTCGCTTCTGCGCCTCGTAGAGGAGAGCTACCGTCCGTTTAGTCCTTGGGCCAGGGGGCCGCCCTGGACCACGCTTGGAGGTCTTCCTCTTACGTTTGCTTCTCATTTGGGGCTCGGGTTTTCCACTCCGGTCTCGCGCGCCGACCAAAACCCAACCAACTCCTCGAGCGCGCGCTGCAGCGCCGCGCGATGACGAGCACGGGTGACCACAGGCTCGACGTCGCCCAGTGCCAGCAAGCGGCCGAACGCGACTTCCGCCAACCGACGACGTAGCTCGGGCAAACCCTCACCGGTTACAGCAGAAACGGGGACGGGGGACGGGGGACCCGGGACGGGTGGCAAATCTGCCTTCGTTCGTACCCGAACAACAGGCGCAGTACACGCAGCTATGAATGACTCCCCGTCCCTCGTCTCCCCTCCCTCGTCCCGCTCTTCGCAGAACAAGACGAGGTCCGAGGCGCTCGATGCGCTCACCCGAGTCGCGCAGCCCCGCGGTATCGACGAGGCGGAACGGGAAGCCGTCGATCACGGCATGCGCTTCGATGGCGTCGCGCGTCGTTCCGGGAATCTCCGTGACGATCGCGCGTTCCGTGCCCAGCAGCGCGTTGAAGAGCGACGACTTGCCGGCGTTGGGACGGCCGGCGATCACGAGCAGCGCGCCCTCGCGCAGTCGCTCGCCTTCCGGAGCGGTTTTCAGCAGATCGGCGACGCGCCCACGCACCACGTCCCACGCACCACGCACGCGCTGTGGCGCTACGGGACCTTCATCCTCTTCCGGAAAATCGATGTCGTACGCGATGAGCGCCTCGAGCTCCAGAATCTCGCTGCGCAGCGCCGCGAGCCGGTCGGACAACCCGCGCTCGAGCTGGTGCAGCGCCCGCCGGCGCTGCGCAGGCGATCCCGCATCAATGAGATCGGCCGTGGCCTCCGCCTGGAGCAGGTCCATCTTCCCGTTCAGCAGCGCGCGGCGCGTGAACTCGCCGGGCGCCGCCGGCCGGGCGCCGGCCGCCACGAACGCCGCGAGCGCGGCCGCCGGCACGATCAACCCGCCGTGGGTGGAGATTTCGACCAGGTCGTCGCCGCTGTAGGAATGCGGGGCGGGGAAACAGGCGGCGAGCACGTCGTCGACCGGCTCGCGCGACTCGGGATGCAGGAGGCGCGCGCGGAAGACCCTGCGCGGGGGGGTGGGGTGGAAGGGTTCGAGGCAGCGGGCGGCGAGGGGGAAGGCATCGCGGCCTGAGAGGCGGATTAAGGCGAGGGCCGAGCGGCCGGGCGGCGTGGCGAGCGCAACAATGATGTCTGTGAGCAGTCTAGGTCTTGACGGGTGTGACTACGCGAGCCCCTCCCGCCGTCACGGGCGCTTCGCGCAGGCGGCGCTTCGCGATCAGGTACTGCTGCGGAATGCTGAAGAGATTCTGCGCCGCATAGTACAGGTTCAACCCCGCCGCAAAGTTCAGGAACAGCACCGTCATGAACATCGGCATGAAGTAGACCATCATCTTGGTCTGCGGATTCGGCGGCACGCCGATCTGACCGACCTTGGACAGCCCGAACATCGACAGCCCCATCAGGATCGGAATGATCTTGAACGGGTCGGGACGGGACAGGTCGGGCAGCCACAGGAACGGCACGCCGCGGAACGCGATCGTATTGGCGAACACGAAGAAGAGCGCGAGCAGCACCGGCATCGGCAGCAGCATGGGCAGACAGCCGCCGAACGGATTCACCTTGTGCTCCTTGTAGATCCGCAGCATCTCGCGCTGCAGCCGCTCCGGATCGTTCTTGTACTTATCCTGGGTCTCCTTGAGCAGCGGCGCCACCGCCTGCATCCGGATCCCCGACTCCATCGCTTTCTGGTTCAACGGCCAGAGCAGCAAGCGCACGACGATGCCGAACAGAATCAGCACCCAGCCATAGGCCAGGTTCAAGCGCTCGTGCATCCACAGCAGCACATTGAGGACGAACACCGAGACGGGTTGGATGATCGGACGGAAGATTCCCCCGTACGGGTTCGCATCGTCCAGGCCGTGACCCATCTTCGAGAGGTGGTGATAGTCGAGCGGCCCGGCGAACACCTGGTAGCGGAACGTCCCCGCGGGCGGGACCGGCATCGTGACGGTGACCTGGGTACGTGTCGCGGCTTTCCCCGTGCGGGGACCGCCCACCGCGATCGCGCCGCCAAACGTCGGCTGTCCCTCCTCGAGGGCGAGCGCCGCGGTGAAGAAGTATTTCGACTTGACGCCCACCCACTCGAACGGCCCATCGAACAGCGCGCGCTGGCCGGGCTTGATCCTGGAGAAATCGGTACGCTCGGCCTTGGACGCCTTCGTGACGACGGCGTAGTGCCGGAAGTCGTCCAGCGAATCCTTCTCGGCCGAGCGCAGTCCTTCCGACAAGTCGATCAGCAACACCGCCCCACTGCTGCCCAGGCCGGTCACCGAGCCGCTCACGTCGAAGCGGTATTCGTCGGGGACGAACCGATACTCGAGCGTCACGTGCGATCCGCGGCGCTCGGCGTCGAGGCGCACCACCATCCCGGCAGCATCTTGGGTCGGGCGGAAGTCCCAATCGTCGAGCGAAACGGTGTCGCCAGCGGGCAGGACGAGACGGTGGCGCAAGAAGGCGCCGCCCGGCGGAACGAGGTTCACCGGCTGCGCCGCGTCGCCGGGGGCAAAGGATTGGTATTGCAGTAGTTCGGCGGACCGCAGCGTACCGCCGTGAGTGCTGAAGCCGAGCCGGTACAACGGGGAAGTGACCCAGACGATGCGGCCCGTGTCGGCGGATGGGCGGATCGGCGGTTGGGCGGTTGGGCGCTCCGGTGAGGAGGCCTGCGCGGCAGAATCGCGCACGGCGGCGCTGTCGGCCGGCGGTCGCGGCGCCGGCTTCGGCGGCCAGATCACGAGCGGCACGAACCACACGAGGAGCGCCAGAACGATCGCGAGTACGAGGCGTCGCTCCATCAGTCAGTTCCCACGCTCACGGCACCGGATCATATCCGCCCGCATGAAAGGGGTGACACTTGAGAATGCGTCGCACGCCGAGCCAGCTGCCTTTCAGCGCGCCGTAGCGCTCGACGGCTTCATAGGTATAGCGCGAACACGACGGCTCGAAGCGACACTGCGTGAACACGAGATGCGACAGCGTCAGCTGATAGCCACGAATCAGTGCCATTACGGCAAGACGGGGCAATCGTTGCAGCGTCACGTCAGGGTCTCCACGGCGCCCGTCAATTCGGCGCGCAGCACCGCAAACGAGGCGGTATAGGCGGAGCGCTTGGCGCGAATCACGAGATCGACGGCGGGAAGAGTTCGCAGCACGTCGCGCCGCAGGATCTCACGCAGCCGCCGCCGCAAGCGATTGCGGTGCGCCGCGGAGGATTGATGACGCGGGACGATGAGTCCGAGACGCGCGTGACCCGAATCACTGTGACGCCAGGCCAGATCGAGATGCGGGGTGCGACGGCGGCGACCCACCCCCGCTTCCCAGCAGGCGGTGAGCTCCGAGCCGCGCGTGATGCGTACGCGGCGCGGGTATCGCTCGCTCGTTTACCGGCTCCGGTGTTTGGATGGAATACGGACGACGAGTTGCTTGCGGCCTTTCTTGCGCCGGCGGGACAGCGTGGCACGGCCCCAAACTGTTTTCATCCGCGCGCGAAACCCATGCTTATTGATGCGTCGCCGATTTCTCGGCCGATACGTCGGACCCATAAATTCCTCGAGTAAGGCCGGGAAAGTTACCCGGCTCGTCACGCGATGGTCAAGGTTGACTTTTCCACATGGGGCCCGTACTTTCGGGCCGCCCTTGCTGGACGCCCTTCCAAAATCTCAAAAAACGTAAATGGAGCAATCGGTCAACGAAGCTTGGAAGCGCCTCCTCGACGAAGCTCGACGTGAACTTCCCGAGGCGACGGTGCGCACATGGCTCGAGCCATCCGAGCCGATCGCGCTGGATGAGGGCCGTCTGATTCTCGGTGCCCCCGATCAATTCGCCGCCGAATGGAACGAGTCGAAGCACGCGTCGCTGCTCGCTCGCGTCGCGGAGCGCGTGCTCGGCCGGCCGACGACGATCGTCTTTCGCGTGCAGGAAGATCGGCAACGCCGCCCGCAAATGGATTTCTTCGTCGCCCCGCGCGAGAGCACGGGCGGGGGTGTCGCCACCGCCTCGTCCGTCGCGACCACGCCGCTCAACGAACGCTACACGTTCCAGACGTTCGTCATCGGCAAGTCGAACGAGCTCGCGGCCGCCGCGGCGCACGCCGTGGCGGAGGCGCCGGGCAAAACGTACAACCCGCTCTTCATCTACGGCGCCACGGGGCTCGGCAAGACGCACCTGATGCAGGCGATCGCGCACGCGGTGCTGGAGAAAAACCCCGAGACGCGGCTGCAGTACTTCGGCGCCGAGCAGTTCATCAACGACGTGATCGAGTCGATTCACGCGCGCACGATGTCCGAATTCCGCCGCCGCTACCGCAACGACGTCGATCTCCTCCTCGTCGACGACGTGCATTTCCTGGAAGGCAAGGAAATGACGCAGGAGGAGTTCTTCCACACGTTCAATGCGCTGTTCGAGGCGCACAAACAGATCGTGCTGACCTCGGACCGCCCGCCCAAAGAGATTCCCGGGCTCGAAGACCGGCTGATCTCGCGCTTCGAGTGGGGCATGGTGGCCGACATCGGGCATCCCGATCTCGAGCACCGCATCGCGATCCTGCGCAAGAAGGCGGAGCAGGATCATCTCGAGCTCACGATTCCGGACGACGTGCTGCGCTTCATCGCGGAGCACATCCGCTCCAGCGTGCGCGAGCTCGAGGGCTGCATCATCAAGCTGCTGCTGTTCGCGTCGCTCAAAAACCGCGAGGTGACGATCGAGCTGGCCCGCGAGGCGCTGTCGGACAAGATCCGCCAGGGCGAGGAAGGCTCCGGCTACGGCAGCAGCGGCTCGGCGCCCAGCATCGACCGCGTGCAGGAAGTCGTCGCGCGGCGTTGGGGCGTGACCCCCGAGGGCCTGCGCTCCAAGGCCCGCACCAAGACGCTCACCGTTCCGCGCCAGGTGGCCATGTACTTGGCGCGCGACATGCTTCAGATGCAGCTGGTCGAGATTGGGCAGGCATTCGGCGGCCGCGATCACTCCACCGTCATTCACAGCGTGGACAAGGTGGAGCGGCAAATGATGCGCGACCGGACGTTCAAAGAACGCGTGGAGATGGCGCGGCAGGAATTGTCCGCACTGTAAACAATGCGCGGTTGGGGATAACGGCGCGGGATGTGGGGTAGTGGGGAAACCGGGACGACTATCCGCAAAGCGCCAACAGCGCCAACAGTGCGCCAACATCAGGTGACTCGATGCAGGTGATGCACCAGTTGCGCTTTAACGACATCGCCCACATATCCCCGATGTCTACTACTACTACTAGTATTTCTATATAGAAGAGCAGTAGTAAAGACTTTCCCCATTTCCGGAGACGTCGGCGGCAGTATGAAGTTCACGATTACGCGAGAGCAACTGCAGCAAGGCCTTGCGGCGGTGGCGGCAGCCATTCCCGCCAAAACGACGTTGCCGGTCCTGGCCAACGTCCTCGTCGAGGCATCGAAGCAAGGCGGCGGGCTGCGGCTGTCGGGCACGGATCTCGACATCGCGGTGAGCACGACGGTCCCCGCGGAAGTCGATGCCGATGGTGCCGTCACCCTGCCGGCCAAGAAGCTCGTGGACATTGCGCGCGAGCTGCCGTCGGGCCCGGTGCGCGTCACGGCCGCCGGCGAAGCTCGCGTCTCGATCGAGTCGGGGCGCTCCAAGTTCAAGCTCCTGGGGCTGCCGCGCGAGGAGTTCCCCTCGTTCCCGGCGGTGAAGTTCGAGAAGGCCTGGAAGGCGGCGGCCGGCGTGGTCCACAAGCTCGTCGGTCACGTGTCATTCGCCGCATCGACGGAGGAAAGCCGGCCGATCCTGAACGGCGTGCTGTGGGAGCTGCGGCCCGACCGCATGCGCATGGTGGCGACGAACGGCCACCGCCTGGCCAAGATGGACGTCCCCGCGACCGGCGGCTCGACGGCCGACCTCATCGTCCCCCCCAAGGCGCTCGAGCAGATCCGTCGACTGTACCCGGGCGACGCCGAAATCGAGCTCGCCAAGAGCGATAATCACATCGGCTTCCGCGCCGGCGGCACGCTGGTGTTCTCCCGCCTGATCGAGGGACCGTATCCCAACTACGAGCAGGTGATCCCGCGCGAGAACGACAAGCAGGCGACGGTCGACAAGGCGGCCATGGCCGCGGCGTTGCGTCGCATGAGCGTGGTCGCGAGCGACCAGACGCACCGCATCCGGCTCGCCTTCTCCGGCGGCAACGTGAAGTTCTCGGTGCAGACGCCCGACCTCGGCGAAGCCCAGGACGAGCTGGCGGTGACCTACGAAGGGGAACCGCTGGAGATCGGGTTCAACGCCATGTACCTGCTCGAGATCCTCAAGTACATGCCGACCGACGAGGTGCGCTTCACGTTCAAGGCTCCTGAGCGCGCCAGCACGATCGAGCCCGTGGGGTGGAACGATCCGGCCTCGTACATGGCGCTGGTGATGCCGCTACGGCTTGTGGATTAGGGAGTCCAAAGAATCCACGTGAATTGACGAGTCCACGCGGATCAGAGAGTCCAGCGGAATGATCGGAATTATTGGGGGCTCGATCTCCGGCACCTCGGGGATCGAGTCTTCTGGTATATACGGCACGGGTGTCTTGCCGCCGTAATACCGGGCCAGAATCAGATCACGGCGCGCGAGCATGCGCGCCGGGCGAAAGGCCGGATTGGATGTCCGCGGCTGCGGGAGCGTGGCCGCGAGCGCCGCGGCCTCTGCGTCGCTGAGCCCCGACGGCGCCACCCCGAAGTAGGCCACGCTCGCCGCACTCGCCCCCCACACGCCGGGACCCCACTCGGCGGTGTTCACATACAGCTCCATGATGCGGTCTTTGCTGAGGGCCAGCTCGAGTCGCACGGCGGTCACCGCCTCCTTGAGTTTGCGGAAGATCGAGCGCGACGGCGACAAATAGAGGTTCTTCGCGAGCTGTTGCGTGATCGTGCTCGCGCCGCGACGTCCACCTGCGGCCCACGCATCGTGCAGCTCGATCAAGTCGATTCCGTGATGCGTTTTGAATCGCGAGTCTTCCGCGATGATGATCATCCGCTCGAGGATCGGAGACGGGGCGCGATTCGCAACGCGGCCGGCCGGCCGGCCGGCAGTCGGGCAGTCCGAGCGCAACCGCATCATCGCGGTACAGCGCGGCTCGTGACTGCGCCACCACACGGGCGGTGGCCAGACAGCGAACAGCCACACGACGAACAGCGCGCTCGTCCCTAGCAGAACGCGCCCTGCAATCCTAGCTTTTTGCACCGCCATGGACCTCGGAACCCTCCAGCAGCGCCTGCAACGAGCGCTTGGACAGGAATTTACCGTTGGCCCCCTGCTGGGTGAGGGGGGCTTTGCCGCTGTGTTCCGCGCCCGCGACAACGTCTTGAATCGCGACGTTGCGGTGAAGGTGCTGGACGTGGAGCTCGCGCCGTCGCCTGTGGTCGCCGAACGGTTCTTGCGCGAAGCGCAGACCGTCGCCCGCCTGGAGCATCCGCACATCGTGCCGATCTACAAGGTCGGCCGGCAGGAAGAGATCTTCTACATCATCATGCGGTGCATCGACGGTCCGTCGCTGCGCCAACTCCTCGAGAAGCAAAAGAAGCTGTCCGTCGGCGACGCCGCCCGCATCGCCCGGCAAGTGGCCGACGCGCTCGCCTACGCCCACAGCCACGACATCGTACACCGCGACATCAAGCCGGACAACATCCTGCTCGACAAAAGCGGCCACGTCCTCGTGACCGATTTCGGGATCGCCAAAGCGGCGCAGGCGGCGCAAGCGGCGCAAGCGGCTACCCCCAGGTCGACCCAGCTCACCAGCGAAGGGATGATCGTCGGGACACCCGACTACATGAGTCCCGAGCAGGCATCGGGCGACCCGCTTGACGGCCGCTCCGACATCTACTCCCTCGGCGTCGTGCTCTACCACATGCTGGCCGGCGCGCCGCCGTTCGAGGGCCCTTCCTCCGCGTCGATTCTCGCCCAGCAGATCACCCAGGCGCCCGTCCCGATCCGCCGCCACCGCCCCGACCTGCCGGAAGAGATGGCCGTGGTGCTGGACCGGATGATGGAGAAGACTCGCACCAAACGATTTCAGATGGCCAGCGAGGTCAGCCGTGCACTCGTGGGGGCGATGCCGACCGCGGCGCGAGACCGGATGCGCGTGCCGCTGCGCCGCCGGCTCCGGTTGATGTTCTACCGGTCTCTGGTGGGCCTGAGCGTGGCGGGTTGTCTCCTCTTCATCGCATTCGCCGGCGGCGCGGCAGCCGTGGCGTACTACGTCTTCAGCAAGCCGCCGCACATCGCGGCGCGCGCGCCGCTCCCGGGCAGCCTAACGCGCATGCTGCGCGCGCGGCGCGCGCTGCTCCCCGGTGACGTTGGGTTGTTCGCGTATCGGCCAGCCGGCCAGGAGGACACGACGCTATTGTTGCTCACGCGGCGCCGTACCGTCGTCGTCACGCCGCGTGAGGTGCGCTCCTACGCCCGCGACAGCGTGCGCCGCGACATGGATCTGATTTTGCACGGCGGCTTGTCGTTCCGGCTGGTGATTTACGGAAGGCACTCGTCAGGAGTCGCGGACACGGTGTACCGTAATCTGTCGTTCCGCGACATGATGCAGATCAGATCGCAGCTCAATCGGGAACCGCCGGCCCCTCCGCCTGCACCGCCCCCACAGGCTCGTCCGCGCCGCTCGGCTCCTCCGCCTCCGCCAGCGCCGTCGCACAGAAAGCCGCGTCAGCGTGCGCGGCCCGCGCGGCCCGCGCGGCCCTAGGCGGTGCTAACGGCGGCGGGTGGCGGGCTCCCGCGTCGCCAGGCCATACACGCTGGCGTTATCGATGTGCGAGACGTCACCCGGCGTCGACACGACCGCCCCCACGCGATTCTCGCCGCCGATCGAGAACCCCAGCACGAACGCCCCCCGGCGGAAGCCACGATCGGTATCCATCCGGGCAATGATTTCCATCGGGCGGCGTGCCAGCGTCCGCCACGTCACGCCGAACGCATACCACTCCACCCAATCTGGTGTGATCCGCGCGTACGTCGATACGCCGAATGCGGGAAGGCGGCTGGGATGCCAGGTGGCTCCCGGGATGTACGTGAGCCGCTGCGGTAGCCCTCGCACATTCGGTTGGCCGATGTTCGCTATCACCAGGCCCAGGTTGAGCCCGGTGTAGGCCACGTACGATGCGCCGAAGTCCCATCCCGTGGCCTTGGCGCCATCGCCGCGGTAATGTGTGACGTCGAAACCCGCCGCCAGCCCACCGGAGCCTCCCGCCAGACCAAAACGGTAGGTGTGACTTCGCTGGCCATCGTCCAGCATGTCGCGCTGATAGCCGAACGACAGCCCACGCGCATTGAAGCCCGCGTTGACCTGCCGCAAGCGGCCCTGTGCGCCGGGATCTCCGACGGCGACTTCCGCGTAGGTCGATGCTTCGCGCTGGACGCCGAGCCCCGCCGGGTTGACCCAGATGGCGCGAGCGTCGCGGACGTCGGTGGGAAAGAGATAGGCGGTGGCGCGGTTGGGGAAGACTTGTTGGGCCGATAGCCGGATGGGCGGATGGGCGGATTGAGCGATGACGATCAGGAGAATCAATCCGCCGATCCGCCGATCCGCCGATCCGACCATTAGGGTAATACCGTCACCGTCGTCTTCGACACCTGCGTCCGGGGAATCGTCATCGCCTGAATCGGCAGCGTGATCGTCATGCTGGTCGAATCGTGCGACTCGCCGCCCATGTAGCGTCCGTCTACCGCGATGTAGTCCACGCCGCTGCGCACGCCGGCGCCGGCCACTTCGAACGGCTGGCCGGCCTGCTGGCCGCCTCCCTTGATCGTGAAGTCGGACGCGACCTCGACGCGCATCGTGTGCACGCCGCCGCGATCCTCCCACGCCGCCGCATGCGAGCGGCTGATGCTCGTGACCGTCACGCTGCCGGCGGCGCGATCATTCTCCGTCGTCGTGTCCGTCCAGGTCGCGCCGAGCGTCATCCCGGTCCCCGGTAGCCGCGGAAAGAAATTCCGGAACGATCCGACGATCGGCGAAAGCGACTGTGCCGCGGTGCTGTCGGAGGGGACCTGACGGCGGAATTCACCGCGAGGGGTCAGGCGCCCGGCGAATGAGAGCGCTTTTGCCGCGCCGAGGTTGATGCCCATGGGCGCCGCGGTGCCGGAATCCGGGGCGATGGAATCGACCGTGATCGTCGTCGGATATCCGGCGCTGTCGGCAGGCCCACTGATCGTGACGGCGAAGAAGATGCGCAACCCATAATCGAGCGGCTGGCGCATGCCCTGAAATTCCTGCTCGATGTGAATGGCCTGGTGCATCATGTACCGCAGCGCGCTGGGACCCAGCCGGAGTCCTGGCGGCCCGGCCGGCGGGGGGAGTGGGGGGGGCGCAGCCGGCGGATTCCCCGGCGTCGGAATGGTCGACGGAGGATTCTTTGGCGCGCAGGCCAGCGCGGCGACGAGGGCCGCCGTGACAATTGCACGACGCATCGTTCGGCTATTCCTTGGTTTTAGTACGTCCGAAAATGGCGACCACCTCGGTCTCTTCACTCGAGACCTTGAGCAGCTTCCATCCCCGTTTGCGCATGTCGGTCCGCCAGCCGATGAGCTTTTCCCACTCCTGGGCGGTGGTCCGGAAGACACGCAGGTCGGCGACGTTCTCCCAGTGGGGCGGATACGGAGTTGGCTTCGTGGTCACAGAGGAGGAAGTGGTGAGACCATAAGCCGAGTTCTGTTTACTCGTTGGTACGAGCAGATGGTCATCTCTCTGGGATGGCTGTCGCCAGCCATCTCGTGCGGCCTACCCGCAGCTCAAACGACCCGGGCCGGGTCTCGCTGCTTATTTGGCCTTGCTCCGACCGGGGGTTGCCGTGCCGCGCCTGTTGCCAGACGCGCGGTGGGCTCTTACCCCACCGTTTCACCCTTACCCTTTGGATACAAGGGCGGTCTGTTCTCTGTGGCCCTGTTCCGTCGCCTCGCGGCGCCCAGGCGTTACCTGGCGGTCTGCCCTGTGGAGCTCGGACTTTCCTCGATGGACCCCTCTAGCCGATCCACCGCGACCATCGGCCCCACCACTTCCAGAGCAGGAAACTACCGGGCCGCCGGGTCCCCCGGCAAGGCTTACCTCGTGAAGCGGCGAATCAGGCGACCCAAACTGTCGGTCGCGGCGCGCCCCGCGCCTCCCGCGTCCAGCCAGAAACCGTCGTTTTCGCTGAACACGGTGGCACGGACCCGTGGCTCTCGTGGGTCCAGCTGCGTTGCGGAGAGCGCGAAGATCTGCCGGTCTCGATAGTGTTGCAGCAGGGCGCGCGCGTGGCGCTCGCGCAGCCAGAGCAATACCGGGGCGTCGGCAGTCGCCAGGCCGCGCAACAATCCCAGGGAGAACCAGTCGACCGGCGGCTCGGTCGCGTGAAACGCGAATCGCAATTCCGGATGCAGGCGCCGCAGCTCACTACGTAATGCGATGGCGCGCTGGGTGACGGCCGCCTGCAGCGCGTCGAAGTAGGGGCCGAGCCAGCCGCGCTCGAGCAGCGTGTCGTAGCGCACGGCCGGCGGCAGTGCCCCAAGCCGGTCCGTCTCCGCGCTATCGAGGCCCAAGGCGGCCAGGCCGACATGATAATCGGCGTCGCAGAATCCGCTGCCGCGATACAGCGTCATCGCGCTGTCGAGATCCAGCGCCGCACCGGCAATGACATCGGGCCGGGCGCCGCCGAGACGCGCCAACGTACGGTAGGCCGGCCGCAGCGCGCCGCGCCACAACACGGAATCGAGTCCGCAGGCGATCGGGGTGAGGTCGCCATGGCGGTTCATCTCGCCGTTGCCCTGCGACGCCAGCGCGACCAGCGACACCGCCGGGAACCAGTGAACGCTGGTTGCCTGTACCCGTTCGCCGGTCATCTTCCAGATGTTGCGTGTGCCCAGCGTATCAGCGAGCGCCGCTACCGGAATGACGGTCGCGAGCGCGTTGAGCGCCGCCACGTCCACGAACCCGAGCAACGAATCGAGCGACTGGGGCGTGAAGCGGCTCCACAGCACACGCATCCCCTGCCGGGAGATCCAGCCCGGTGCAGCGACGGTCTCGGCTTCCCGGCTGGGGGAAACAGGCTGCGGCAGGGCGATCGCCGGGGCGCCGGCGGGCGGCCGCAGCGGCGGTGCATGGACGACGACGGGTTGCGGCCCGCCCGCGAGCCGCAGTGGCGCCGGCCGCGACGCCGCGCCGACGCTGGCCCATTCGGCGGGCCGGCGCGTCCAGCGGGCCAGTGCTTGGAGAAAAGCGCGCGTGCGCGGGTCCTCGCCGCCGGAGGCCAGCAAGCTGCGGCTGGCCACGACGATCAGGCCATCGCTCACTCGGCTCGCGGCAACGAGCGCGGGAGCGCTGGCACCGGCGCGGGCGAGTGTCTGGCCGCGCTCGCGGACCTTTAAGGGAAGGTTCTTGCCGCCGGGAAAGGGAGCGAAGCCCGCGTTGTCGAGCGCCGAATGCGGCAGCGGCACCGCCGGGGCATCGAATTGCTCCGTGCCGATCGTGATCCCGGCGCCCAGTGCTGCCAGCCATCGATTCATGATCCAGCGATCCAGTGTCCCCACATCGCGCTTGGAGCTGCCATCGCTGCGATATCCCAACACGATGACGCCATCTCGTCGGAGCCATTCGTTCAGGATCGCGAGATCGCCGATCGTCAATGCGTCGGAGGCACTCTCGGGCTCGCGCCCCCCGAGGACGAGGACGGTGCGATAGCGGCTCAGGTCCTGGCGGGTGAGGTGCGGATAGAACTGGCGATACTCGATGCGATATCCAGCCGCATGCCACGGTGCGGCGGTGGCTTCGAGCGTCAGCGGGTCGGCGAGCGTGAAATCAACGACGAGGAGCCGGCGTGCCTCCGTCTGGCAACCGGCGACGAGCAGCAACAGGACGAGACACGCGCGCCTCACGATAGGTCAGGTCACGAGGGCGTACGGCAGCAGCGCCTGCCGCATGTCGGGCGCCGTCTGCCAGCGCGCCTCGCGCGCCTTGGAAAGGGCCTTCATCACCGCATCGCTCAGCGCGCGCGGCACGTCGCGCCGCAACTTGCGCAGATCGGGCGGCGGCGCGTGCTGCTGCATGTCGAGCACCGCGGCGGCGCTGGCGGCGGAGAACGGCGGCCGGCCCGCGAGCGCTTCGAACAGCACGACGCCGAGCGAATACAAGTCGGTGCGGCCGTCGATGTCGGGCGAGCCACCCGCCTGCTCCGGGCTCATGTATTCCTCCGTCCCTACGACAAAGCCGCTGCGCGTCACGCGGTCCTCGCCCGATGTGGCGATCGCTCGCGCGATCCCGAAATCGACCACGATCGCGCCGCTCCCCGACGCCGACAGGACGATGTTGTCGGGCTTGATGTCGCGGTGCGCCAGCTGGTGCTCGTGGGCGTGGCCGAGCGCGTCGAGCACTTCGGTCGCGACGCGCACGGCGCGATCGATCGGCAGTATGCGCTCACGCCGCATTAGCTGCCGCAGCGTCTCGCCGGTTACGAACGGCATCACGAACCACAGCAGATAGTCGGTTTCGCCGGAATCGATTAGTGGCGCGATATGGGGATGGTGGAGCTCGGAGGCGTAGCGGATTTCGCGCAGGAACCGGTCGGCGGCGACGGAGACCGTGAGCTCCGGATGCAGCACCTTGATCGCGACTCGCTGGCCGTCCTTGTCGAACGCGCCGAACAGCGTCGCATTGCCCCCACGCCCCACCGCGGTGATCACGGTGTACCGGTCGCCGAGCGCCTGACGCACCCGCCCGATCAAATCGCGAGACATCGCGGCTCAATAGGCGGCCCGGTCCCCTAAAAAGGAAGGGCTTGGCTGCGGTAATCAGTTGGCTGGCAGCACCCGCGTCCAGCGGAGGTCGTCAAAGATGGCGTAGGCGGCATCCTTGCCTGCGAACCGCACTGCGGCGATGCCGACCCCGCGCACGCACAACCGTTGCTGCGCGCGCTCCGTCGTGGATTCGGTTCTGCTCAGGACGTTGCCGTTGGCATCGAGTGCTTCGATGAACGCCACTCCACCCGGCGGCGGCAAGATGCCGTGATATCCTGTCGGCGTCGCGCTGATACATGACTCGGCGGCCGGTACGGCGAACGTGGCTGTGATGGCGCCGTAGCCGAACTCACTGAAGTCGGAGGCGATCCCCAGCGGACAGACACTGATGTTATTCTGACCCGAGCCGAAGCCCAGCAGGCCGGTTCCCAGCAGCCCATAGTCGTTGGCATAGACCGAACTTCCGGTGCACAACAGACTGAGCGGCCGAGTGCGGCTGAACGTGACGCCGACGGGGGAATACACGGAATTGACGGCGGCGCCAGGCAAGATGGCGCTCAAGTCCGGCGCCTGATCGAAATTCATGTCCTGCTGGCTCGGCAGGGCCCAGGTAAACCGGCTGTACATGTCCGTCTCGCCACCGGCACCGATATGGAGGGTCATGGTGGTTGTGGCGTGGAGCGGCCGTGGGACGAACAGCGCGCCGAGTCTCGCCGCAAGATATCCCAGGAGTTGTGGGTACGCCGGTTCGCAAGACAGGAACGGCGCGCCCACGTTGCGTAACGCGCGAATCGCGGGGGTTGCTCCGACGTGGAGCTGGAAGATCTGGAGCAGGTCCTGCGTAACGTGATCCAGGCTGCCGGTTTCCGCGCAGATCCCGACGGTGACGTTGGTGTTGAACCTGCCGAGCGCGTTGACCTGAGCCAGCGGCGGCTCGGTATGGATATCGTAGCACGAATTCCCGATCGGCCCGATGCTTCCCGAAAACACCGGCTCCGGCAGTTCGGCGATACAGGGCCGATCGTCCGCCGACTCGATGATGATCGTGGCCGGTTGGTCCAGGGCGCCCGCCGGAATGACGACCCCGGCTTGACCGTGTGTCGTCACGATCGTGGTGGTTTGGTCCGGCTGTGCGGTGCCCTCGCCGCAGTCCGAATCCGTGCGCTCGCATTGCGAGCCGACGCCGATGAAGAATTGGATGGGGAGTGTGCTATCGTCGAGCAGCGCGATATACTCGCCCGTGTCCACGTTCTTCAGCTCCCTACCATCGTCCACGACGTCCACGTCGACCACACCGAGCTGCCGAGAGCCGGTCTGTACGGCGATACGGTACGTGCAGGTGGGGTCGAGATAGTCATCGGGGGTATGCCAGTTCGCGTGATACGCGGCGTCGGCGATTTGCACGTCGGCGCCCGAAAGCGTGCGTATGACGGCGCCGCTACAGAGATTGCTGATCGAAACGGTTGGATCGAGCTGCCTGGAGAACACCTGCTCCGCAGGAGCCTGCTGATTGACGAGTGGCGGGAGCCAGAAGAAGAAGGCGTTGCCGTTCCCGTGACTGCCATCCTCGATCAGCGCTGCCGGACCTGCCGAATAGCTGCGGTCGCCGTGGCAGCCAACGGCTCCACCTACAGCGACCGCCACGAGCGCCCCCAGCGCCCCGAGCGCCGGAGGCTTCACGCCTGCCGCGGGAAATAAACGCACGATCTTGGAAATAAATACGCGGCGAGAAAAGAACATCGGACAACGGATTGAGGGCCGGCCAGACGGAAGGCCTAATTCCAAAGAATGAGAAAACACAGGGCGGCTCGTGTCGAGCCGCCCTGGCCTTGCACGGTACTGCCTCAGGTTACGGGACGCGCGCGATACAGGTGTGCGTCCCGGTGCCTGTCGCTACGGTGGTACGGTTGAACGCCGCGGTCGGATCATACTGCACGATGGCACCTTGGTATTCCGCGGCCCAGAAGCGATCGATCGTCGGATCGTAGGTCAGGCCCGCATTATCGATGGGGCCCGCATCAGCAAGCAGTGTCACCGCGGCCGTCGTCACGTCGACGCTGTATAATGACCCGCCACTCACGTTTGAGACGAGCGCGATAAACTGCCTGCGCGTCGGATCCCAGGCGAGGCCGTTGATCGACGGGCTCACAAGGCCGGTGGAGCCGATTAGTGTCGCTGCACCGGTCGTCAGATCAAGACTGTACAGATTCCCATTGGCTGCTGAGGCGGCGAACATCTGACCGGTCGGTGGATAGAAGCCCAGCGCGAACATGTCGGTGATGCCATGAACCCCGACAGCCGTGGCCGCACCCGTCGTCGTGTTGACCGTATACAGGGTGTTCGTCGCGCGACCTTCCACCATGTAAAGCGTGTTGTTACTCGGGTTCCAGGCGCAATCGCCGAACATATAGCCGACGCCCAGCGCCCCAATGTTGGTGATCGTCAGGCTGAGCGGATCGAGCCGTTGCAACATGTCATCCGAGTCACGGATCAAGTAGAGGCCACCGACGATCCCCGTCGCCCTGAACGTCACCTTCCCGGTGCCCAACGCCACAGGAGTCTCGGGATCGGGCGAATCGATATCCGGCATGAACGGCGTGACTGTCCCGCCCGGATAGTTGTTCTGGGCCGCGATCCCCCGGCCGGTGGCGACCGCCGTATTGCTGCCGGCGCGAATCGTCCACGCGATTTGCGCGACGCCATCGGCATTGCTCGTCGCCGTGCCGATGACCGTGGGCGGCCCTTCGATCGCGGGCTCGACAAACGTCACGCGCGCACCCTCAACGGCGCTGCCATCCCAATCGGTGACCTTCACCGCTGTGGGCAGGGCGGTTCCGGCCGGCGCGGTGCGATCGGAGTCAGCCCGATTCAAGTAATCCATCTTTGCGGGCAGCGCGAACTGGAAGTCGCTCACGGTCCGCGGGGGATCGATGAGCGCGGTGGTAACGCGTTGGGGACCGCTCTGCACGATCGCCGGACTCGACGGCGGACAGGTCGTGGTCAGCGACATGCCGGGGACGACGACGGCGGAAGGCGACGGCGCGCACTGATCGCCCGTGGAACTCGTTTCGCCGCCTGCTCCGACATGGAGCAGCGCGCTCCGCGTGGCGGCGTAGGCTGGTTGGGGCGCGAGAAATCGTGCCGCGAGCTCGCGCAGCCAGCCCCAACCGCGGGTTCCGATCGTACCGCTCTCATCGCAGTTCGGTTGGGCGTGGGGGAGCGCGCGGATCAGCGTCCCATCCTGCTGGTGCAGCGTGATGAGGCCTTCCTGACGTGTTTCGTCCAGCGTGTGATACGTGGAGTTCAGGACGCACATCGAGAGCAGGATCGGCGTCGAAAACTCCAGCGGGCCGGTGCCGGTGGCGTTGAAGTATGTCGACACGCGGAAGCATGGACTGAACGTTGGCAGGTCCACGTCGATCCCGCCGCACACCTCCAGATTGAACGTCACGTCGCTGACCGGTTGTCCGCCGAATGTGGCGGCGGTACCGGGCCGGATGTCCAACTTGAAGTCTTCCCCCGCGCCGAGCAGCTCGATCGTGCCACCCGTATTCAGGTTGATGGTGCTCGAGTTGCAGGGTGTGCCGTCGGTGGCGCACAGGACTCCGGTTTCGATCCGGAATTTGATCGGCAGGGTTCGACCGTCGACCAGCGGAATGTACTCACCCGTTTGCAGGTTCTGGAGCTGCCTCCCCGTCAGGCTCACGACCGGATCGACATCGGCGAACCCCAGGACCCGCGTGCCGACGAGCACCTGGATGCGGTAGAAGTTCGCGACGTTCAGGTTGGACAGATCGGTATTCCAGTTCACCTGATACAGTTGGTCGGTGCTGTTCAGGCTGATTTGGCTCGGGGGGTTGTTGAACATCGGTGAGAGGAAGAAGAAGTCGGGGTTACCGTTGTGCGCGCCGTCGGACACCGCAAACACTGGCCCGCTCGACGGCGGCGTCACCGTGTTGTCTCTACATCCGAACAGAACGAGGGAGGCAACAGCGGCGAGCGTGAAACGAGTACAACAGTTCATGGGGCACAACTCCTGGCATTGCGGACATGGTGCGGGCGCGCCGTCGAACCTATCCGGGCTGTGTCAAGTGGCAAGTAGTGTACCAGAAGCCCTGTGATACCCAGCACGAGGCGGTTTGGACGAGGGGTTAGCGACCTGCGCGCCGTAGTGCGGCGAATCCGGGATGGCTCTCGAGGCCCCGCCACCACCAGTGCAGCAACCCCCCACGCTCGAAGGAGTGCCCCGGATGGGTAGCTACGTAGCGGCGCAGCAATGCGATCGCCCCTTCATTGTCCCCCATCTGGGCCCGCGCGACCGCCTCATAGCCGGGTAAGTCCTGTTCCGGATCGATCTTGGGGTCTGTGGTGCGCGCCCCCGCGAACACGTGCTCGGCGCTGTCGCGGAGGCCGGCGCGCCCCAGGGCCCCTCCCACCAGAATCCGTCGGAGCCTGGCCCGGAAGGGCCGTCGCGCGGGCGGGGTGAAGCTGTCGGCCCGGGCCACCATGCTCCATGCCCGAGGGGCATCGAGGTCGGCGCCTGGAGCGAGCAACAACCACAGCCGGCAGTCCACGAACCGCGCGGTATTCGGGAAGCGCCTGGCGCCTTCATCGCACCAGCGGCGCGCTTCCTGGAATTGCGCCAGGTCGTACGAGGCGTAGAACAGGCGTTCCAGCACCGTTTCCGCCTCGCGCAGGTACGCATCCGCTTCGTACGCCGCGCGGGCTTCGAGAACGACCGCGACGAGATCTTCCCGTGGTGGTGCATAGTGGAGCTGGCTCAGCACCGCATGCACGCTTGCGAGGGAGGGGTCGGCGCGCACCGCACCTTCCAGATCCGCCTGGGCGCTATCGAGTAACGCCGCCTGCCGACTGGAGTCGCTTTCCAGGTTGAGCCGCCATAGCTGATACCGCAGCGTGCCGCGCAAGCCGAGGGCCGCCGCATCGGTGGGGTTGATCTGCAGTGCTCGCGCGGCATGGACGAGCCCGTCGCGCAGCCGATTCGCCCGCTCGGCGCGCTCGGGGACCGCGCCCGAGGCCAGTAACGACACGTAGCCGTGCAGCACGGCGGCTTCCGACCACGCCGGGTCGGCCTGCTCCGCATCGTCGAGCAGCGAGTCGGCCTGACGCGACATGACCAACGCCGCCGCCGCGTCTCCACCAGACAGCGCGCGCTCGCCGCGGCGGCGGACGTCGTTGGCGCGTTGCACCAGCGCCCACGCCGCGGGGCTCTTTGTCTCCGCTTGCAGCTCCCGCAGCTGCACTTCGTCACCCAGGCGCGCGCGCAGCAGCCGCGCCGCTTCCTGAATGACGGAATCGCGCACCCGCAGCAGCTCATTGCCCGGCAGCGTAAAGCTCGCGCGCTCACCGACGTCGGCGCCGCTGGTGCCATCCACGAGGCGGACCGTGACGCGCACGCGGTCGCCGACCGGCTCGACGCTGCCGTCGACCAGCGTGCTCGCGTGCAGCGCACGCGCGATGCTGTCGCGGGACACGGAATCTCCCGTGCTGCGGAACGGGGCGACGCCGTTGGCGGATACGACGCTGAGCGCGTGCACCTTCTCGAGCTCCGTGATCAACCCCTCAGTCAGACCGGCAGCGACGTGGCCGAGGGACGCATCCCGGCTCAGGTCGCTGAAGTAGAGGACGGCGACGCGGCGCGAGTCGAGCGCCCCCGTCGCGGGCGGCCCACCTCGGCCGCCGCCGCCGATCACCAGCCGTCCCGCGAGGACGACCAGCGCGATCACCGCGGCGGCGATGATCGACGAGCGCCGGCTCCAGCGCCGGCGTCGCGGCTGGGCGGTGATGCGCGAGACTCGTCCCGTGCTCGCCGCGGTCAGCGCCTTGGCGAATTCTCCGGACGTCTGATACCGATCCGCCGGCACCTTCTCCAGCGCGCGCTCGATCACGAGTTCGAGATCGTCCGGGATGGCGTCGCGCACGATCTTGAGCCGCGGCACCGCATCGAGTGAGTGCCGCGCCATGATCGCCTGTGCCGTCGGCCCCGTGAACGGTGGCTGGCCGGCGAGCGTCTCGTACAACACGCAGGCCAGGCTGTAGATGTCGCTGCGCCGGTCCACCTGCCCCGAACCCGACGCCTGTTCCGGCGGCATGTAGGCGGGCGTGCCGATGGCGAGGCCGGTCTGGGTGAGCTTGTCACCGCCGGCGGCGCTGACCGCGCGCGCAATGCCGAAATCGGTGACGATCGCGTGGCCGCCCGAGAGCATGATGTTCTCGGGTTTGATGTCGCGATGCACCACGTCATGGCTGTGCGCGTAGGCGAGGGCGTCCGCCACTTCGTGCGCGATCTGGAGCGCATCCTCCACCGGCAGCTGCGGCTCGCGCTCCAGCCGGTCGCGCAGCGATTCGCCCTCGACGAACGGCATCACGTAATACAGCGTGCCGGCGGCATCGCCCGAATCGTAGACCGGCAGGATGTTCGGGTGTTGCAGCCGCGCAGCAAGCTTGATCTCGCGCAGGAAGCGCTCGCGGCCGAGCGCCATCGCGATCTCGGGGCGCAACGTCTTCAGCGCGACAAACCGCTCGTGCTTGATGTCGCGCGCCAGATAGACCAGCGCCATCCCTCCGCGGCCCAACTCCTGATCGATGATGTAGCGATCGGCGAGCGCGACGTTCAGTTCTGCAAAGGGATCAGTCGTTACGAGCCACCGGGTCCAGCCGCCCGTAGACCGCGAGCCCGGCGCTGGTGCGGCGCGCGAGATCGATCGCCGCCAGCTCGGGACGCGACTGGCCGCGCCAGCGCTCGCGCACGACGGCCTGGGGGACCGCCGCGAGCGGTGGCACGCTGTCGAGCTGGGCCGTGAGGCCTTCAGCGAGACGCACGCGCCACGGCTCGAGGCCCGGCACGAAGATGTCGAATGGCGCTACCGCCGCGAGCCGCGGGTTGGGTGCATGGCGGCGCGCGTAGAACACGAAGCTCACCGCGCCGGCCACGGTGAGCATCACGACCAGCGTGGAGAACAGGATGAGCAGGCGTTTCGACGTCATTGGCGTCTCCTCACGCGCGCGGGTAGCTTCGCACGCTGCCCATCCGTTCACAAGGAGTCTGTCGCATGCCTCCCCGTTTTGCCTTCCCGTGGGTCCTCGGTCTCATGGTCCTGCCCGCAGTCTCCGTCAGCGGTCAGGCGATTGCGCCGGACAGCGTCCGGCTGCATCAGCTCTTCGCGCAGAACTGGGCATACACGATGCGTGAGTATCCCGAGTTCGCGACCGCGGTCGGGTATCCGGGACAGAACGCCCGCTGGACCGATAACTCGCTCGAGGCCATCGCGCGGCGCAAACGCGAGCTGAACGATCCATTGACGGCATTGCGCGCCATCGACCGCGCCAGGCTCAATCCGACGGACCAGCTCAATTACGATCTCTTCCGCCGCAATGCTACCGACGCGCTCGAGGAGAGCCGCTTTCCCGGCGAGCTGATGCCCATTACGCAGCTCAATGGGGTGCAGCAGGACGTGCCAAGCACGATCGCGCAGATGCCGGCCGGCAGTGCGGGTGAGTACGACGACATCGTCGGCCGGCTCCGCGCGGTCCCGGTGCTGGTGAATCAGACGATCGTCCTGCTGCAACGCGGACTCGCGGCTGGAGTCACGCCGCCCCGCATCACGCTGCGTGACGTCCCGTCGCAGGCGCAGGATCTGGTCGTGGACGATCCTCTCACCAGTCCATTACTCACGGCCTTCACGCATTTTCCCGCCGGCGTCCCCGTAGCGGACCAGCAGCGCCTGCGCTCGACGGCGCTCGCCGCGTATCGGGATTCGGTGGCTCCGGCATTCCGCAAGCTGAGCGCATTCCTGCGCGATACATACGTGCCGAAAGCGCGCACGACGACCGGCATGCGTGACCTTCCGAACGGCATGGCCTGGTACCAGGTGCGGGCTCGCGCATCGACCACCACCGACCTGACGCCCGAGCAGATTCACGCCATCGGCCTCGCTGAGGTGAAGCGGATCCGCGGACAGATGGACAGCGTGATCGCCGCCAGCGGATTCCAGGGGACGTTCGCCGATTACGTGCAGTTTTTGCGGACCGACCCGCGCTTTTACTTCACGACGCCGGAAGAGTTGCTGCGGGCCTCGCGCGACCTGGCCAAGCGCATCGATCCTCAACTGGTGCGGCTGTTCGGCACCCTGCCCCGGCTGCCGTACGGCGTCTCTCCTATTCCTTCTTATTCAGAGCGCTCCCAGACCACTGCGTATTACCAACCCGGGAGTCCCGTAGGGCATCGCCCAGGTACGTACTTCGTGAACACTTACAACCTGCCGGCTCGGCCCCGCTGGGAGATGGAAGCGCTGACATTGCACGAGGCCGTCCCGGGTCACCACCTCCAGATCGCGTTGGCGCAGGAGCTGGAAGGCGTCCCGGAATTCCGGCGGTTCGGCGGGTACACGGCGTTCGTCGAGGGCTGGGGCCTGTACAGTGAAAGCCTGGGTGGCGAGTTGGGGTTGTATACCGATCCCTACAGCAAATTCGGGCAGCTTACCTATGAGATGTGGCGCGCGGTGCGCCTCGTGATCGACACGGGGATCCACACGATGGGATGGACCCGCCAGCAGGCGATCGACTACTTCAAGACGAATGCCGCCAAGACCGAGCACGACATCACCGTCGAGGTGGATCGCTACATCGTCTGGCCCGGTCAGGCGCTCGCCTACAAGATCGGCGAGCTCAAGATCAAAGAGCTGCGCGCGTACGCGTCGACGACGTTAGGCGATCGATTCGATGTGCGCGCATTTCATGATCAGGTGCTGGGGGCCGGCGCCGTGCCGCTCGATGTGCTGGACGCACGCATGCACGCGTGGGTGGCGTCGGTTCAGGCGCGGTAGGCGCCTGACGATCAGGGTTTCTGCTGAATCGGTGTCTCGACTGCTGGTCGCCGCAGCCGCGCCATGCGCACGCTGCCGTCGGGATGATACTCCGGCACGAACAGAGTTGGCTCGTCGTCCCCCGCCCTTCCCCCTTGTCCCCGACGGCTCGCTCGCCCGACCACGACCGCGACACCTTTGAGCTTCACCTTCTGGTAGTGGAGCGTCGCGTATCGCGCGACTTCCTCCTCAAACGCGGCGCGCTCCTTGGGATCGAGCGCGGCACGCGCGTCGTCGAAGATCGCGAGCACCAGGTTGGTGGTGTCGATCACCATGACCAGGGCGTTGGTGACGTGAAACTCCCGTTGAATGTCGGATTGCAGCTCAAACTGGATCTTGGGCAATGCGTCGCAGCCGATGACGGCGGCGCAGATGCAGAGCACGCTGAGGCGGACGGTGTGTAGCATCTTTTTGCAGTAGGCTCCGCAAAGAAACTCGCTCGTCGGTTCGGGACGCGCAATGCAGGCGCGATGACCAGCGGTTGAGGCACCGCGATTATCGTGATCGCACATGGTCACGGTGTGCACGGTTCTTCCTCCGCCTGAGCGCCCGCGCATCGATGCCGCCGGTGACGGTTGCTTCGATACGCTCCACGCCGACTCGCTGCACGAAGCGCTGCATGTGGTCCGTCGCCGGCGCGTTGACGCGGTGATCATTTCGGTGCACCGCTGCCAGGGCGAAGCGCTCCCCGGCGTCGCCCGCTTCGTGCGTGAATTCCCCGCCATCCCGGCGGTAGCGTTGGTCTCGCGCCACGATCGCGAAGCGACGGAGACGTTGTTGCGCCTCGGCGCGACCGGTGTGCGCAGTGCCGTGGACTGTACCGAGCCTGATGGTTGGCGCCGCCTGCGCGATTTGGTGGGTCACCCGGCCTCGCCGGTCGCGGCGCGCGTCCTCGCACGGCTCATCCCGGCGCTGGGTGAGCCGTCCGAGGAAACGCGCCTCTTCTTCGAGGCGGTCGCGCGGTTGGCGCCGGCGCTCAGCACCGTGCGTGGGCTTGCCCGGCATCTGCGGGTGCGGCCGAGCACCTTGATGTCGCGCTTCCATCGCGCCGGCATTCCGTCACCCAAGAGCTATCTCGCCGGCATGCGATTGCTCCATGCCGCCTTCCTGTTTCAGAACCCGGGCCTGTCGGTGTCGGATGTGGCGTACCGGATGGACTACTCGTCGCCCCAGAGCTTCGGCCGCCACCTGCGCGCCGTCCTCGGCGTCACGGCGGGAGAGTTCCGCCGGCGTTTTCCCTTCGACCTCGCACTGACGCGCTACATCGATCTGTTGATCACCCCGTACCGGGAGGCCCTGCGTGCGTTTCACCCCTTCAATGCGGGGTCGTGGGACCAAGGCCCGAACGCCACAGCGGTCTTCCGGGCGGGGTGAGTCGCTAGTCGGCGGCCGGGCGGACCTGATGGTCTGTCGTGGCTTGATCGCGCCGTAGCACTGAGAACCGGGCAATGCCGCTGCGCAGCCGCTCCGCGAGCTGAGCCAGCTGTTGCGATGTGGTCGTCAATTCACCCATCGACGTGATCTGCGCCTCCGTAGCGGCAGCCGTACTATTGGCAGTATCGGAGCTGGCTGTCGAGATGCTGGCGACTTGCTGTAACGACTGTGCCAGTTCGGCCAGGCGCTGGGCCTGGCTGCGCGAGACCTCGGCGGTCGCGTTCACCAGATCCCCCATCAGCTGGACGCCCTGATGCAGCTCCTGCAGCGCGCCGTCCGCCTCGGCGGCGACCGCGCCGATGTCGCGGACCTTCGTCTCACCCGACTGCATCGCCCGCGCCGCCGCGTCGATCCCCGTGCGGAGATCACTCACCAGCTCCGCAACCTCGCGGGCGGACTTCCCAGCCTCGGCCGCCAGCGTCCGCACCTCGTCCGCCACCGTGGCAAAGCCCTCGCCGTGCTCCTCGGCGCGCGCCGCTTCGATAGCCGCGTTGAGCGCGAGTAGATGCGTCTGTCGCGCGATGCGCGCGATGGTCTGGGCGAACACACCAATCCGCTCCGACATTCCCGAGAGTCCCGCAACCGTGGATGCCGTCGCGCGCACCTCTTCCCCAACCGCGCGCAACGTGGAGCTCGCGCGCGCCACCCGCTCGCGTCCGCGCTCCGCCGTGCTCACGAGGCGTGACGCGTCCACCTGCATCAGCTCCGCGCGCACGCGCAGCGACTCGGCCTGATCGGCGGCCTTGGCGCTTTCACCGCGCGCCCCGTCGGCGAGACCGCGCTGGCGGCCGAGGTCCCCCGCCAACCGCTGCGACGTCTGTGTCAACGATTCGGTTGTCGCGTGCAGCTGCTGGGCGGCGGCAGCGAGCTCTTCGGCGAACGCGGCGACTTCGTCCGCTTCGTGCTGCACGGAAGAAATCGTCGTGCCGATTTCCTCGAGCATGCGGTTGAAGCTCTTCTCGAGAAAGCCGAGCTCGTCGGCTTCGGCGGCAGCGGCGCGCACGGCGAGGAAGCCCTGCTCCGCTTCCCCCATGACGCTGCGCGCGCGTCTGATGCGCTGAATCAGCGTCGCCGGAATGCGCTTGAGCGCCATTGCGACGCTGATAAAGACGCCGGTCTCGAGGTACGCGATCGTATCGAGGCCCGTGCCGCCGGGATACAGCTGGCCGTGCGCCCAGCTCGCGACGAGATACGCGATCAACGCGACCAGCACCAGGAAGTCGCCGACCGCCTGCCCCTGATCGAACGCGTAGGGCAGGACGGCAATGAACAGCGCCGCCACCACGCCGCCGTGTCCGAACCAGATGACGAGCACATTGACGAGCGCCACGTCGAGGAGCGCGAGCATATAGATGAACCACCAGCGGTACCAGCCGCGCTCGTTGATCATCCCGACGATGGCGTTGATGACCGCGCCGGCGCCGGCGATGAGGACGATCGTGCCGAGGCGCGTCTGGATCATCGCCGACAGATTCCCCAGCGTGCCGAGCAGCAACAGCGCCGCGGCGATCGCCCAGCGGCGGCGGTGGCTGCGCTCGAACGTCTCGAGATCCTTGAAGCGCTGCTCGAGGGCAGTGGCTTCGTCGTGCCAGCCGCGGACCCGGGCGGCAAACGAGGGGCGGCGTGCAGGGTCGGTCATTTCCCCAATCCTAACCCAAGATCGGACGCCGTCAGGAACGCCTCGACGTGGTAGCCCTCGCGCTCGATCGCCTCGCGGCCGCCTTCCTCGCGATCCATCACCGCCATGACGCCGAGCACGTGACCGCCTTCACTTTCGACGGCGCTGATGGCGTCGCGGGCAGAGCGGCCGCTCGTGAGCACATCCTCGACGATGACAACGGGGAAGCCGGGCGAGAAGCAGCCTTCGATGCGTTTTCCGGTGCCGTGGTTCTTGGGTTGCTTGCGGACCGTGAATGCGTCGAGCAGCTGGCCGCGACGCCGGGCCGTGAGCGCGAGCGCGTAGGCGATCGGGTCGGCACCGAGGGTGAGGCCCCCCACCGCCCGCGGGCTCCAGCCGCGCACCGCCAGGCGATCGAGGCCCAGGCCACCGACCACGGCCAGGCCATCGCCGGACATCGTGGTGAGGCGCGCGTCGATATAGAAGGAAGAACGGCGGCCGGACGCGAGGACGAAATCGCCGCGCTGCACGGAGCGCGCGAGGAGCAGATCCTTGAGCGTGGTCTTGAGGTAGTAGTAGTCGCTACTACTATTCACTGGTTCGCTTGCCAACGATGTTCTTGAGGGCGCCGAACAGACCCCGCGGCTTCGACTCCTTCGCCTTGGCGAGGGCCGCTTCCAACTCCGCGGCGAACGCGGACACGGTCGGCTGGCGGTCGCCAGGGTGGCGCGCCAAGCCCTTCATCACCGCGGCCTCGAGACCGGGCGGGAACTTGAGATCCGTGCCGGCTTCGGAGAGCGGCGTCGGCTTGCCGCTCAACAGCTGCTGAAACAGCTCCCGCGGGCTGCGGCCCTCGTGCGGGTGCCGGCCCGTCAGCATGTAGTAGGTGATCTTCGCGAGGCTGTAGATGTCGGCCCGGCCGTCGACGAGCTCGCCCGACAGCGCTTCCGGGGCGACGTACTGCAGCGTGCCGACGAAGAAGCCGGTGCGCGTCAGCCGCTCTTCGGCCGGCTGCTCGGCATCGCGTGCGATTCCGAAATCGAGCAGCTTCACCGTGCCCGTCGCCGCATCGTACATGATGTTTTCGGGCTTGAGATCGCGGTGGATGATGCCGGCGCTGTGCGCCGCGGCGAGCGCCTCCGCGAGCTGGCGCACCAGCGGTACCGCGGCGGCGGGAGCGAGGGGGCCGTCGCGGTGCAGGAAGTCGGCCAGGGGCTCGCCCTTCGCCCATTCGAGCGCGAGATAGTAGAGCCCCTCTGACTCACCGAAATCGTACGTCCGGACCACGCCCGGATGCACGACGCGGGAGCCAAATCCGGCCTCGCGCAGGAACCGTTTGACAACGATGGGGTCGCCCCTGAGGCGCTCGCGCAATACCTTGAACGCACAGGCGCCGCGCCCGGGATGGTCGGCGCGGTATACCTCCGCCGTCCCCCCTTCGCCTACGCGTTCGAGGAGGCGGTAGCCGGCGATTGACCGGCCGGCCAGGTTTTCGTTCGCCATTGGGGTTGGCGCGAAACTAACGTCCCGATTTGAGGCTCGGCAAGTGATGCGACGCATGGTGCTGCCGCTGGCCGTCATTTTCACCACCGGCGGCTGCGGATCATGGCAGCGCGTAGGGAGTCCCGACGCGGCACCGCGCCCGGGGACCACCGTGCCGCGGCTGTTCGACGCGACGTCGGTGTACCGCGCGATGGGCGCGTTCGTCGGCGGCGGCGCGCTGCCGTTCGTCGCGTCGATTCGCTACCTCGCCGGGCCGACGGCGGATTCCACACTCGCCCTCTTCTCGGTCTCGCTCACCAATCAGACACTCACGTTCCAGCGCCGCGCCGGCGAGTTCGTCGCCGAGTACCACGTCGAGGCGTCGTTCCGGACCGACAGCACCGGCGTCGTGCCGGTGCGGCAGGTCGGCAGCGACGAGCAGGTGCGCGTGCGCAATTTCCAGGAGACCCTGCGCAGCGACGAGAGCATCATCTTCCAGCAGTTTGTCATGGTGCCGCCGGGCGTCTATCACGTGCTGGTCCTGGTGCGGGACCGCAACGGGCCGGCGTTCGCGCGCGCGGAGCGGGCGGACACCGCACCGCGCTTCACCGCGCCGGCCATGACGCGGCCGCTCGCCGTCTACACGGCCGAAGGCCGGTCGCAGCGCAGCGAAGTTCCCAAACTGCTGGCCAACCCGCGCGCCACGCTGCCGTACGGCATCGATTCCCTGCGGTTTTACATCGAGCGCTACGGGACGGGACCGTCCCGGATCGTCGCGCGCGTCGTCGATGGCGCCGATCACGAGCTGTGGCGCGACTCCGTGACCCTCAACGGCGGGGGCGATCTCGCGAGAGCCACGGTGCTCGTGGTCCCGGGCAAGCTGCCCGTCGGACAGGCCGAGCTCCAGGCGATCCCGGCCACCGGCGGTGACACGACGCGCTCGCGCTTCCTCGTGAGCTTCTCCAATCAGTGGGTGATTACGAATTTCGAGGAGATGACGAGCTTGCTGCGCTACTTCGAGCGGCAGGAGTGGGTCGATTCGTTACGGCGCTCCACCCCCGACCATCGCCCCGAAGTCTGGCGCGCCTTCTGGAAAGCCACGGACCCGGCGCCGATCACGCCGGAGAACGAGGCTATCGACGAGTACTTCCGGCACATCCAACAGGCGAACGTGCGGTTCCAGGATGAAGGGGAGCCCGGCTGGCTGACCGAGCGGGGCGAGGTCTTCATCTCCCTGGGCGAGCCGGATGAGATACTGGACCTCTCGAACGGGATGGATCGCAGCGGGCAGCGCGTGATGCGTTGGACCTACACGTCAGAGCGTCTCGTGCTGTATTTCCAGGATCAGACGGGCTTCGGCCGGTATCGTCTGACACCGTCGTCGCGCGCCGAGTTTCAGCGCGTGCTGGCGCGGGTGAGGCGATCCGAACGGTGACTCGCGGCGCCGCGCTCTGGACCGCGGCGGCGTTGGTGGCGCGTGCCGCTGTGGCGCAGGACGTCCCTTCCGCCCGTCCTGATCACACCGCCACCTATCGCGCCGATTCGCTTCGGCTCTCGGGACGCCCCTGGCACGCCGCCGAGACGCTGCTCGCCGCGGCCCGGCGCGATCCGCATCCCAATGCGTTTCTGATCGTCGAAGGCGCCAAGGCGGAAGTTCACGCACGCCGTTACGAGCACGCCCGCACACTCCTGATCGGCCAGCCGTGGCTGCTCGACTACGCGGATGGCGAAGCGCTGGCGCTGCTCGGTCAGGCGGAGTTCGGCGTGGGCCGCTACGACGAAGCCGCGACGCATTTCCAAATGGCACGCGCCCGCGCGCCCGCCGCGCGCGCCGGGCTGCTGGCGGTGCGTGCCGCTGTGGCGTTCGACGCGGCGGGACAGGCCGACAGCGCCGCCGCCGCGTTCGCGGCGGCCCGCGAGGGCGGGAAGCTGGCGGCGATCGATCCCTGGCTGCGCGTGCGCCAGGCGCGGGTCACGCGCGACACGGCCGCCGTGCGCGTGCTCCTCACCGACGTCCCGGCCCCGGCGGCGCGCGATATCGCGATTGCACGGGCTCGCTCGCTGCTGCTCGCCGGCGACACGGCGCGGGCGCTCGACGCATTCGCGCTGGCAGGGAAGGGCGGGGGCCGCGACGGGGCGCGCCTGGCGCTCGCGATGGGCGATTCGGCGCGAGCCCGCACGACCCTCTACGGCCTGCTCGCGCGCGATCCGTTGAGCGATGAGGCCGCCGCGGCGGTGCCGCTCGCGCTCGTCCCGTTGGCCCCGCGCACAGCCGCCGAGCACGTCACCCTGGCGCGCGCGTTGAACCGGCGCACCAGCGTGCGCGACGCACGCATCCATGTGGAACAGGCGCTGCGCGACGACTCGAGCGCGGCGACCCTCCTTTTCTACGGCGAGCTACTGGTCGCGAGCGGCCGGCTGCGCGACGCGGTGCGCGCGTATGGCGCCGCGACACGCGATTCGGCGGCCCGCCCGCTGGCGCTGTATCGCCGCGCGCGCGTGCTCGTCCGCCTGGGCGATTCCGCGGCCGTGCCGGGACTCTCCAGTTTTGCGCAAAGCTACCCGGCCGACAGCGCGGCGCCGGGCGCGCTCTACGTGCTGGCCGACATGCTGGACGGGCGCGATGACTGGGCGAACGCGGCGCGCTGGTACGGCGAGTTGATCACGCGCTATCCCGCCGACCCGCGCGCATCCCTGGCCCGCTTCCGGTTGGCCGCGCACGCCGAAAGCGCCGGCCAACCCGATAGCGCCGCGCTGTTGTACCAATCCGAGATCGACGCCAACGGCCCGCAGCGTACCGCGGCGCGCTTCTGGCTCGGCAAGATGGCGGAGGCGCGCGGCGATGCGACGCGCGCCCGCACCCTCTGGCTCGCGCTCGCGCACGAAGATTCGCTCGGCTACTACGGCATGCGGGCCCGGCGCGAGATCGGTCTTCCGGCGCTGGCGTTTGCGGCCGCGCCCGCGCCGCCCGCGCCGCCCGCGCCCGTCGTCATCGCGCTCGCCCGCATCGACACGCTCGAGCTCGCCGGACTCGACAGCGAAGCGCAGGCCGAGGTGCGCGTCCTGCTCGCCCGCGCTCCGCAGGACCTGGACGGCTTGCTCGCGCTGAGCGAGGGGCTCAGCCTGCGTGGCTACGGCTCGGCGGCGGTGCGGCTCGGCTGGCAGGCGGCGCTGCTCGCGCCCGGCGATGTGCGGGTCTTGCGCGCGATTTTCCCCTGGCCGAACCGCGCGGCGGTCGAAGCGGAGGCCCAAGAGTTCGGCGTGGATGCGCTGTTGCTCGCGGCACTGGTGCGCCAGGAGAGTGTGTTCGACGTGGCGGCGCTGTCGCCCGCGGGCGCGCGCGGACTGGCGCAACTCCTGCCCAGCACCGCGGCGCTCATGGCACGCGGCCTCGACGTGGCCTTCTTCCCGGATTGGATCACCGTGCCCGATTTGAATCTGCATCTCGGTGCGGCGCACCTGGCGGAGCTGCTCAAACGCTTCGGCCGAGTCGATGCGGCGATCGCCGCGTACAACGCCGGGCCGGTGCCGGTGCGGCGCTGGCTGGAGCGCGCCGGCGCCGCGGATCCGGATCGTTTCATCGAGCTGATTCCCTATCCGGAAACGCGCGGCTACGTGCGCAGTTTGTTGCGCAATCGCGAGTTGTATCGCGCGTTGTACGAGCCTTGACAGCTTTCCGGGCCGCGGGTCTTTTCTAGCCGTCCACCGTTGGGCCCAGCAACAGACTCTGCAGGAGGCGGAACGTGATCAAGGGAAAGGTGAAGTGGTTCAATGACGCCAAGGGGTACGGCTTCATTGAACAGGAAGGCGGCGAGGACGTGTTCGTGCATTTCTCGGCAATTCAGATGGACGGCTTCAAGACGCTTGCCGAGGGTCAGGTGGTGGAGTTCGAAGTGAAGCAGGGGGACAAGGGGCTCCACGCCACGAACGTCGTGCGCGTCTAACCGCGCCCTTCACCCGACCATTCCGCCCCGCCCGATTCCCCGGGCGGGGTTTAGTTTTCCCGCCATGCCGCCGCGCCCCGCGCCGCCCATTCCCGCCACGTCCGCCGGCAGGACGAACGTCTTCCTGGTGGACGGCTACGCGCTCATCTATCGCGCCTTCTTCGCGATGATCGCCCGGCCGCTCACGACCAAGAGCGGAGAGAATACGTCGGCGGTCTGGGGCATCACCAATTTCCTGCTGCGCCTGTACGAGAACTATCATCCGGAATACGTCGGCTGGGTGCACGACCGCGGCGTCTCATTCCGCCAGGAGCAGTATCCGGAGTACAAGGCGACGCGGGAAAAGCTCGGGGAGGAGCTGCAGCAGGACTTCGACCGCTCACTCGAGCGCGTCTGCCAGATCCTCGATGCGTTTCATATCCCCGTCATCGCGATCAACGGCTATGAGGCCGACGACGTCGTGGCCACGCTGGCCGGCCGGGCGGCGCAGCACGGCCTGCAGGCGGTGATCGTCTCGGGGGATAAGGATTTCTATCAGCTGATCGGCGAGGGGATCGCGCTGCTGAATCCGGGCCGCGGTGGACAGGCCGCGGTCGAAGAACAATGGGTGGATCAGTCCAACGCCAGCGAGCGGCTCGGCGTGCCGCCGGAGCGGGTCGTGGATTACCTCGCGCTCGTCGGTGACACGTCGGACAACATTCCCGGCGTGAAAGGTGTGGGCGACAAGACGGCACTGCAGCTGCTCGAGACCTACGGCGATCTCGACACCATTCTCGCCCGCGCCGCCGACATCCCCGGGAAACGGCCGCGCGAAGCGTTGCTGCAACAGGCCGACAACGCGCGCTTGTCGCGCCAGCTCGTGACGCTGCGGCGCGACGTGCCGGTGGAGCTCGACCTCGAGCAGCTCCGCGTCCGCACGCCCGATACCGGTGAGCTCGCGTCGCTGTTCACCGAGCTCGAGTTTCGGACCCTGATCCCGAAGCTCGCCGATCTCGAGTCCGTCGGTGTCCAGCCGGCGCCGGAGACGAGCGCCGCGCAGCCACCGGCTGCGCGGTCGCCCCGCGCGGCACAGCCGGCCGATCCGCACATCGTCACCGATCCGGCGGAGCTGCCGGCCATGATCGAGGAGCTGCGCGCCGCGCCACTGGTCGCCGTGCAGACCGAGCCAGGCCTCGCCGGACTGTCGCTCGCCGCAGCGCCGGGCCGTTCCTGGTATCTGCCCTTCGGCCACCGCCTCGGCGAAGGCGAGCTCGACACCACGCCGCCGCGCAACCTGCCGGCGCTCACGAGCGAGGCCTTGGCGCCATTGCGTGCGCTGCTCGCCGATCCCGCCGTCCGCAAGGCGGGGCACGACATCAAGGCGTCGTGGGTCGCGCTCGCGCGCGCCGCTGTTCCCTTTGCGGGCGTCGCCTACGACTCGATGATCGCGAGCTTCGTCCTCGATCCGGGCCGGCGCTCTCACGCGCTCGACGACCTGGCGCGCGAGCATCTGTCCGTCGAGCTGCGCACGACCGCGCAGCTGGTGGGCAAGGAGCGGACCCTCGCGGAGGTGCCGCCCGCAGAGGCGGCGGGCGTCTCCGCGGCGCAGGCGGAGATGGTGCTCCGGCTCGAAGCGACGTTCCGGTCGGACATCAAGGAGCATCACCTCACCCGCCTGCTCGACGAAATCGAGATTCCGCTCATCCCGGTGCTCGTGGACATGGAAGCCGCCGGGATCCTCGTTGACCGTGAGCTACTGGGCGAGATGTCGCGCGGGTTCAGTAAAGAATTGACGGGGCTCGAGCTCGACATTTACCGTGCCGCCGGGGGCGAATTCAACATCAACTCGACGCCCCAGCTTCGGACCGTCCTGTTCGAGCGCCTCAAGCTGCCCGTGCAGAAGCGGACCAAGACCGGCGCGTCGACCGATGTCGAGGTGCTGGAGCAGCTCGCCGCAATGGGCCACGAGGTCCCACGCCTGCTGATCGAGTATCGCGAGCTGACGAAGCTGAAATCGACGTATGTCGACGCGCTGCCCGGATACATCCGCGCCGACACGGGGCGCGTCCATACGAGCTTCAACCAGACCGGGGCCGCGACCGGCCGGCTGTCGTCATCCGATCCCAACCTCCAGAACATTCCCGTGCGCACCCGCCGCGGCGGAGAAATCCGGCGGGCCTTTGTGGCACCGCCCGGACATCTGCTGCTGATCGCCGATTATTCGCAGGTGGAGCTGCGGTTGCTCGCGCATCTCTCCGAGGACCCGGCGTTCGTCGCGGCGTTTCAGCGCGGGGGAGACATCCATCGCCAGACGGCGGCCCTCATCTTCGGTGTGCCTGAAGCGAACGTCACGGGCGAGATGCGGAGCCGGGCGAAGACGATCAACTTCGCCACGATTTACGGCCAGGGCGCGCTGGCGCTGTCCCGCCAGCTCGGCATCACGCTCGAGGAGGCGAAATCGTTCATCAAGCAGTACTTCGAGCGCTTTGCCGGCGTGCGCGCCTGGCTGGACCGGACCATCGATGAGGCGCGCCAACGCGGCTTCGTGGAGACGTTGTTCGGGCGCCGGCGCTACATCCCGGAGCTGCGGGACCGCAATTTCAGCATTCGCTCATTCGGCGAGCGCACCGCGACCAATTCGCCGCTGCAGGGTTCGGCGGCCGATCTCATCAAGATCGCGATGATTCGGATTCACGCCGCGCTCAAACAGGCGAATCTCAAGTCCAGGATGCTGCTCCAAGTGCATGATGAGCTGGTATTTGAGATCCCTGAGGTGGAGCGGTCAGTTGCCGGGGCCCTTGTAAAACGCGAGATGGAAGGCGTGGCCAGCTTACGCGTGCCGCTGGTCGTAACTGTCGGTGCTGGAAAGAATTGGGTCGACGCGAAGGCTTAAGCACGCCTCTTGCAGGAACGGGGGCAAGTGCCCACAATAGGGCGTCGATTACGGGGTGCTTGCCGGGTCGACGCCCTTTCGCGCCCGGAGGGTAAAGCCGTGAAGGCACGCGGATTTACGCTGATCGAGCTGTTGATCGTGGTGGTGATCATCGGGATTCTGGCGGCATTTGCCATCCCGAAGTTCGCCAACACGAAGCAGAAGGCGTACGTCGCCCAGATGAAGTCCGACATCAAGAATCTGGCAACGGCGGAAGAGGCCTTCTTCTATGACAGTGCGTTCTACACGACGAGCCTGGCGGCGCTGAACAACTTCCGGTCTTCGACCGGTGTGACGCTGACCGTTACCGAGGCCACGCCCATGGGCTGGTCGGCGCAGGCGGTGCATTCCCAGACCGCGCGCCAGTGCGCGCTGTTTCAGGGCAATGCCGCGCCGGTCATCCCGGCAACCGTGGAGGGCCGCATTACCTGCAGCTAGATCCGCCGTATCGGGAGTTCGAACGCCGCCGTGAGGGAATGCGATTCGCCCTCGACGGCGGCGTTTGGCTTCACCGCCACAAGATCGACGGCGAGCCGATGGTCCATCTGGTGAGCTCCGACAAGGAGCGGCTGCTGGCCTTGGGGCGCACGCTCGGCTTCCACGCCCGCTGGTTGCAGTACAAGCCGCTCAAGGATCTCGATACCGGGGTCCGGGTGCCGGCCTGGCATTGGGACGTGTGGGGAGAGAAACTGCGCCTGCTCGATCCTAAGTAACCTCTTCGACGTCACGCCGGCGGGCCCGTACGCCCGGCCACCAGTTCCAGCGTCCCGCGATGTGCATGATCGCGGGGACAAGCACCATGCGAATCAGGGTCGCGTCGAGCAGGACGGCCAGCGCCAGCCCGAATCCGATGAACTGCACGGCGAGTACCCGGGCAAACGCGAACACGCCGAACACGGCGATCATGATGGCGGCCGCAAAGGTGATCGTCGACGCCGTGGCGGACAATCCTTCCATTGTCGCGTGGTCGTTTCGCCCGGTCTTGTCGAACACCTCTTTGACCCGGGTCAGCAAAAAGACCTCGTAGTCCATCGACAATCCGAAAACGGTCGCGAAGACGAGGACCGGTACGACGACGAAGATCGCCTCGGTCGGTCCCGACAGCCCGAAGAAACTGGCGCCATAGCCGTGCTGGAACACGAGCACGGTGATACCGAACGCGGCGCTCACGGAGACGCAATTCAGGACGACCGCCTTGAGCGGCACCAGCACCGAGCGGAATGCGATGAACAGCATGATCGCGGTCACGCCGAGGATCATCCCGACGATTCCGGGGAAGCGGTGCAGCAGATGCTGCTGCAGGTCGAGGCTCGACGCGGCAAAGCCACCCACCACGATCTCGGCGCCGCGCAGCCGCGTGCCGCTGGCGATCGTGCGGCGCACATGGCGCGTGAGATCCATCATGCCGGTCAATGACACGGTATCGACGGCGATGACGTCCATCAGCGTCGTGCGCCGGTCGGCACTGAGGTAGGCATTGAAGAATTCGGGGTAGCGCTCGCGGACTGCTTCGGCGTCGCTGTAAAAAATCGCGAGCTGCAGCGTGGACATCCCCGGCCGCAGCGTGGCAACACCCCGCACCTCGCGCACGCGCGCGTCCCTGCGGATCGAGTCGCTCAGCGCCTTGAGACCCGGCAGCCGGCGGCCCGACAGCGCCGATTCGCCGGGAGGGAACTGCACGACGACCCGCAGCGGCTGGATGACGCCGCTCGCGCCCATCTCGCGCAGCGCGGCGAGTCCCTGGCCCGATTCGGCGTCCGGCGGAAACCAGTTGCGCGCCGGCAGGCCGATCTTGATCTGCGTCAACGGAAACGTGAAGAGCGCGAGGGCGAGCCCGCCGCCGAGGATGGCGCGCCAGGGCCGGTGGCCGAGGGAGCGCGCCCAGCGCTCCCAACCCTGCGGCGTGTGAATCCGCGCCAGCGGCTTCGCCAGCCATTTGGGGCGATCGATGTTGCGGCCCAGAATCGCGAGCGCCGCCGGCAGAAACGTCGTCGCGAGCAGGACGGCCACCGCCACGACGATCAATCCGCCGACGCCCACCGAGCGCGTCTCCACGAGCGGCGTCAGAATCAGCGCGCCAAATCCGACCACCACGGTCAGGCCGGAGGTAACGACCGCCGAGCCGGCCGTCTGGATCGTGCGCACCGCCGCGTCGGTGGGCGAGAGCCCGCGATTCAGCTCCTCGCGGAAGCGCGTCACGATGAGCAGGGAGTAGTCGATGCCGACGCCCAGCCCGACCATCGTCGTGATGTTGAGCACGAACACCGACATCGTCTGGAACTGCGCCGCGACCGCGACGATGCCGAGCGCGATCGTGATCGCCAGCACGCCCACGATGATCGGCAGGGTCGCCGCGACGAGCGCGCCGAACGCCAGCACCAGCACGGCGAGTGTGAGCGGCAGCACGCGCTCCTCACCGCGGCGCGTATCCTCGGTGCTGATGGTGCGGACGTCGTAATCGAGCGCGGGATTCCCCGTGACTTTGATGTCGAAGCCATCGGCATCGGGCAGCCGCTGCAGCGTGCTCCCCACCGTCTCGCGCAGCTCGGGCACGACCGTGCGGCTCACGTCACTCGTGCTCGAGGGGGTGAGCGCCGCGATGAGGAAGGTGGTCTGCTTGTCGGCGCTGACGAACGTCGATTCGCCGATCGTCCGTACCGAAATGACCTGGCTGATGTAGGGCTCGCGGGTGAGGGCGGCGGACACCGAATCGAGCACCATCGCGAAGCGCGGCTGGGTGTAGCGCACCGGTCCGTGCACCACGATGGCGACGTATTCGGCGATGGGATTGGGAAAGGCTTCGCGAATGAGCTGCGACGCGCGCGCCGATTCCGATCGGGAGACCGCGGTGCCGCGAACGGCAAGGACGCGCTGTACGTGAGCGGCCCTGGGGACGAAGAGCAGCCCGAGCATCGCCCACGTAGCCAGGACCCAGCCGCGCCAACGCACGATCTGCTTGGCGGGTAACGCGATCACCTATGATCCAAGCACATGCGGGCCACAATCATAGAGACGTGCAGAGTGCAAAGCTAGCGGCGCGGCATACGGTGCTCGCATATTGCGCGCATGGTGGAACGCCGGCTCACAGGAATGATCACCGCTGCGGCGGTGTTGATCGTCCTGTTCATCGTGTGGGATCTGTTTCGTCCGAAGTCGCACCGGGCGGAGACGGCAGACGCCGGCCCGCTCACCGTGGATTCCTCGATATCGGTCGCGCCACCCGCCTTTCCGCCGCCGGCGATCCAGCCGCCGACGACGACGACGCAAGGTGCCGCGGTACCGGCGGCCCCCGGCGGCCGCGAGCCGTCGTACATCGAGCTCCTGGCGCGCTCGGAAACCCGGCGCCGCATTCGCTCCAGCGGCTCCAGCACCTACCTCGGCGAGATGCTCGAGGCGAGTGGCGACTCGATGCTGCGGCGCTGGGAGAATCGCACGACGTCGCCCATCCGGGTGTGGTTCGCCCCAACGCACGCCGCGATGTTCCAGCCGGCTTTTCTCGGCGCGATCCGCGCGGCGTTTGGCCAGTGGACGGGGGCGGGGGTGCCGGTCCGCTTCGATTTCGACGGTGACTCCACGAACGCGGAAGTCACCGTGAAGTGGCGCGTTCAGTTCGAGATCGAGCGCACCGGCCAGACAGACGTCACCTGGGACGAGAACGGACACATTCAGAGTGCGGTGCTTACGCTGGCGACGTTCGATCCCAAGGGTGAACCGATGAGCGTGGATGATATCCGCGTCGTGGCGACACACGAGGTCGGCCACGTGCTGGGCCTCGATCACTCGAAGGATTCGACGGACATCATGTATCCGACGGCGAAGGTGAGAGACCTGTCCGATCGTGACGTGCGGACGGTGCTGCTGCTGTATCAGCTGACGCCGGGGAGTTTGCGCTGAGTCCACGCCACATCACGTCGTTCCTGCACCACGTTGCCCCCCCACCTAGCGGTTCTCTCGCGCAGGCACTCGACACGCGCGTGCGGGAAGCGGAGCTGATCGAAAAACTGGAGGCGGGTGCCGTGCGCTGCTTCGCCTGCGGTCACCGCTGCCTGGTGAAACCCGGCCGCCGCGGCATCTGCAAGGTGCGATTCAATAAGGAAGGGACGCTGTTCGCACCCGCCGGCTACGTCGCGGCATTGCAATGCGACCCGACGGAAAAAAAACCGTTCTTCCACTGCCTGCCCGGCAGCGACACCCTGACCTTCGGCATGCTCGGCTGCGATTTCCATTGCGGCTATTGCCAGAACTGGCTCACGTCGCAGGCGCTGCGCGACGACACGGCGGGGGTCATGCCCAGCGACGTGACGCCCGACGATCTCGTCGCCCTGGCCCAACGCCAGGGCGCGCGCATGGTGGGATCGTCGTACAACGAGCCGCTGATCACCGCTGAATGGGCGGTCGACGTCTTCAAGGCCGCCCGGCCCGCGGGCTTGAAAACCGCGTTCATCTCCAACGGCAACGCGACGCCCGAGGTCCTCGACTACATCCGCCCATGGACCGACTGCTACAAGATCGATCTGAAGGCGATGGACGACCGCCGCTATCGCGAGCTCGGGGGCGTGCTGCAGCACGTCCTCGACGCCATCCGCCTGGTACACGAGCGGGGTTTCTGGCTCGAGATCGTGACGCTGATCGTGCCGGGATTCAATGACGACGACGGCCAGCTCACCCGCGCGGCCGACATGATCGCGGGCGTGTCGCCGGAAATCCCGTGGCACGTCACCGCATTTCACAAGGATTACAAGATGACCGATCCCGACGACACGCCGGCGGCGACGTTGCTGCGCGCCTGCGAGATCGGCGCGCGCGCCGGGCTGCGATTCGTATACGCCGGCAACCTCCCGGGCCGAGTGGGACGCTGGGAGCACACCTATTGCCCCGACTGCGGGGATCTGCTGATCGAGCGTCACGGCTACGTCATCAAGCGGCAGCGCGTCGGGCGCGACGGGCGCTGTCCCTCCTGCAGCCGGCGGATTCCAGGCGTTTGGTCGTAGCTCTTCTCCTCCTCCTTCAGTCCGCAGCGCCGTCGTTCACCGCAGAGACGTTCGATCCGCTGGTGATGGCGGGCATTCGGCAACGCGTCTATCCGGGTGCCGCACTCGTCATCGGCACGCGCGACGGCATCCTGTTTGCAAAAGCGTACGGTCGGTTCACCTGGAGCCCGAAGAGCGTTGTGGTGAGCCTCGACGGCACGTTGTGGGATCTCGCTTCGCTCACCAAGGTCGTCGCGACGACGCCCGCGCTCATGCTGCTCGTCGAGCGCGGGCGAGTCGACTTGGACTCACCTGTCGTTCGGTACGTCCCGGAGTTCAACAGCGCGGGCACCGGCGCGATCACGGTTCGACATCTGTTGACCCACACGTCGGGGTTGCGCGGGACGCTGCCGTTGAAGGACGCGCCGGACAGCGCAACGGCGTTGCGCATGGTGCTCACGACGACGCCGCTCGTGCCGCCCGGCACGCGCATGGTGTATTCCGACGTCAATGCGATTCTGTTGGGCGAGATCGTGCGTCGCGTATCCGGTCTGCCGCTCGACACGTTCGTGACGCGCGAAGTGTACGCACCGCTCGGTCTCGATCCACAACTGCTGTTTCGGCCGCCGCAGCGGCTCGAGCGCCGCATCGCGCCGACGGGGCTGTGGCACGGACATCCGATCGCCGGCGTCGTGAACGATCCGAACGCAGCGAAGCTGGGCGGAGTGGCGGGGCACGCCGGTGTGTTTGCGACGGCGCGCGGCCTCGCCGGTTTCGCGCAATTCATGCTGGGCGAGGGTGCGCTGCCGGGTGGACCGCGCATTCTCAAACGCGAAACGGTGCACGCGTGGACCCAGATCGCCGTGCCGGCCCGTCGCGGCGCCAGCGCGCGGACGTTGGGATGGGAAGCGTTGCCGACGGGAGAGGAAGTGTCGAGCGCCGGCACGCTGTTCGGCCCACACAGCTATGGCCACACGGGCTGGACCGGCACATCACTGTGGATCGATCCCGATCGCGGCCTGTTCGTTCTGCTGCTGACAAATCGCTCGTATGCGCAGGCCGGTGGCGCACGCGGGACGTTCACGGCGCTGAAGGGACTTCGCGGACGCGTGGCCGATGCTGCGGCGCGGATTGTCGATGGCGGCCGCTGATCCGACGCTGATCTATGACGGCGAATGCGGCATCTGCCAGCAAGCCGTGGCGCTGTTGAAACGCTGGGACCGGGAACACGTCCTCCGCTTCATACCGTTCCAGGACGAAGCCGCGGTTGCGCGCTTCGGCATCGCGCTGCCGGCGCTGGCGGCGGCGATGCATCTGATTACGCCCGACGGTCGTGTCTATCCGGGAGCCGATGCCGTGCCGGAGCTGCTCCGGCTGTTTCCCGGAAGGCGCTGGCTGGCGCCCCTGTTTCGAATTCCGGGCGTGCGGCCGATCGCCCGTCGGGTCTATGCCTGGATCGCGGTGCGCCGGCGCTGTCTGGTGCGCGGTATCCCAGGTCGCTAGGTTCGCGAGGAGGGGGAAGAGTTCCAGTGACGACTGCTGTGCTCAGTTCCGAAGCGGTTCGCCAGGCGTTGCGCCAGGTCAAAGACCCGGAGCTCGACATGAACATCGTCGATCTCGGGTTGGTCTATGACGTGGAAGTCGACGACGGCCTGGTGCGCATCAACATGACGCTGACCTCGCCGGGATGCCCGGCGGGACCGATGATCACGAACGACATCTACAGGGTCGTGCGAGCGATGGAAGGCGTGAAAGACGTCGACATCGATATCGTGTGGGAGCCCTACTGGACGCCGGACCGGATCGACCCGAAGATCCGCGCGATGATGGGGTTCTAGCGCAGCGCCTCGAGCAGCGCGTCGCCGAGCACGTCGATTTGCCAGCGCCGCACTTCGGCGATCTGCTCGAGCTCTGCACGATTCACCGGCCGCGCCCGCACGACCGCTTCCAGCGTCGTTCTCCCGCACAACACGCCCGGCTCCAGTCCCAACTCGGCGGCGACGCGGTTGCGCACCGCTTTGACCTTCTCCAGACGCGCATCAAAGCCGGAATCTTTTTGCGGCCGGGGGCGACGCTCGAGGCGCGGGAGCTCGCTCTCATGCAGCGCTTTGGCCCGCGCGACCGCATCGAGCAAGGCATCGCCGTGACGGCGCGCCAGCGAGCCGGGCAGCTCGCGAACGTGTGACAGGTCGGCGCGCGTCGCGGGAAGCGCCCGGCTGACTCCCAACAGGGAGTCGTTCCCGATGATCCGGAACGGCGCCTTGTCCTCCCGCTCGGCGACAGTATCCCGCCAGCGATGCAACAGTCGTAGCGCCGCCAGGCTACGCGGCGTCAGTCAGTCCAGCGGAGCGCCTCGAGCTGCTTGAACTCTTCCCGCGCCCAGGCGAGCCGTCCCAGCGCCGTGAGTCGCTGCTCCAGCGCATCGCGCAGCGCGAGCAAGTACTGTGTGTCGGCAGCGGCGTACGCCAGCATCGGCGGGGTGAGCGGCCGCAGCGACCAGTCCGCCTTCTGGTGCTCCTTGTCGAGCTTCACGCCGGCGTATTTCTCGAGCAGCGCCGCCAGCCCGATCGCCGGCTCGCCCGCCAGCTGCGCCGCGATACGCGTGTCGAACAGCCGGACCGCGCGGAAGCTGTAGTCGCGGTCCAGCACGCGCAGATCGTAATCGGCGTCATGAAAGACTTTCTCGACGTGTGGGTCGGTGAGTAGGCCGCCGAACGGCGTCAGGTCGGCAATGGCGAGCGGGTCGATCAGCGCGGTCTGGGTCGGGCTCGAGACCTGCAGGAGGTAGATGCGGTCGCGGTAGCGGTGGAAGCTCGCCGCTTCGGTGTCGACCGCGACCCGCGACTCTTTGCGCACGGCGGCGATGAGGGCCGCCAGGGCCTGAGGCGTGTCGACGTAGCCGGGCGGCGCCGTCACTCCTGCTTCCCTAGCGCCTCCATCCCGGCGGCGATTTGTTCCAGCGCCGTAGAATTCCGGATCGGGAGCCTGAGGGGCTCCGCCCAGCGGATCGCCCGCGCATTTGCGGGCGGCTCGCGCCGCATGACGGATGTAATCGGTGGTCACTTGCATGGATCGCTCCGCAGTGTTGGCCACAAAGATACGCGCCGCCTTCGCGCCGTGCAGTCTCGCTGCATGGCCGACGCCGCTCGAGGCCCAGCCCGCCCTGGCGCGGGCGCTCGGGCTGCGGGCCCTGTGGCTCAAGCGAGAGGATCGAGCCGGCGGCAACAAAGTTCGTGGTCTCGAGTTTCTGCTCGCCGGCGCGGCGCCCGGATCCGTCTTCGTGACGATCGGCGGCGCGGGGTCGAGCCATTGCCTGGCGACGGCGACGCATGCCCAGGCGCAAGGTCACCGGACCGCCGTGGCGCTATTTCCACAACCGGAGACGGAGGCGAGCCGAGCCGTCGCGGCGGCGACCGGGGCGGTCGCCAATCCGGTCGTGCGCGCGTCGTCTCTCGTGACGCTGCCGTGGGCGGTGCTGCGCGCGTGGCGGGCGGCGCATCATCTGGGCCGGGGAACGCCACGCTGGATTCCGGGGGGCGGTGCGGATCCGCGCGCCGTGATCGGGCATCTCCTTGCGGCGCTCGAGCTCGGTGCGCAGCTCGACGCGCCACCCGACGTGATCGTCGTGCCGTTAGGTACGGGAGGGACCGCGGCCGGCATTGCGCTCGGCGTCGCGTGGCTGGGGTGGTCGACCGAAGTCGTCGCGGTGCGAGTCGCGCCGCGTGTGGTTGCGAACCGCTGGCGGACACTGCGTCTGGCGCGGCACGCCGCCGCGCTACTGCGGCGCCGAGGCGTCGGGCTCACTGTCCCACGCTCAGCCATTCGCGTCCGCGTCGAAGACGCGATGGGTAAGGGCTACGGTCATCCCACGCCAGAAGGAGAGAAGGCACGCGAGCTGGCAGCGACGTACGGTGTGCGCCTCGACCCAACCTACGGAGCGAAGGCCTTCAGTTTGATGTTGTCGCCCATGTACCACGCACCACGCACGATCTTTTGGCATACATTCGCCTGGCCATGACGGCCGTTCTGTTCATTCATGGATTTCCGTTCGATCATTTCCTGTGGCGACATCAACTCGCCGCGTTGTCGCGCTGGCGTTGCATCGCGCCGGATCTGCCGGGGGCCGGCACGTCGCGCGGGTTCGCTTCGCCCGATGCATACTCGATGTCCAGCTACGCGACGTACCTCGTTGGGGTCCTCGATCGAAAGAAGCTTCGCGCCGCCGTGATCTGTGGGCTCTCGATGGGTGGCTACATCGCGTTCGAGTTGCTGCGGCGTTTTCCCGAGCGGGTGCGCGCGGCGATTTTGTGTAACACGAAGGCCGCGGCGGATACGCCGGAGGCCAAACGTGGCCGGGATGCGGTCGCAGCGAAAGCTCAGCAGGAGGGTGCACACGCCGTCGCCGCCGACCTCGTCCCGAAAGTCATCGCCCGGGCGACACGCGAGCGGCAGCCCGAGGTCGTGCGAGAGGTGACCGAGATGATCGAGCGGCAGCCGGTGTCCGGAATTGTCGGCGCGTTGCGCGCGCTCCGCGAGCGGCCCGATTCGACGCCGCTCCTCCGGGCAATTCGAGTTCCGGTTCTGGTTGTCGCTGGAGACGATGATCAGATCGCGCCGGCGGCGGGAATGCAGGAGATGGCGCGCGCCATCCCCGGCGCAAGGTTCGCCCTGGTTCCCGATGCCGGCCACATCGCGCCGCTGGAGCAGCCGATCACCGTGAGCTCGGCGCTGGCTGATTTCCTGGCGAAGCTCTAGTCTAGGAACCCTTCCGCTGCGGCTTACCGGGCGGGTTTGCGCTCTGGAAGACGTCGCGGTTCTTGGCGATGTAATCCTTCCATTGCGGCGGAGTATCCTCTTCGGGGAAGATCGCCGTCACCGGGCACTCGGGCTCGCACGCGCCGCAGTCGATGCACTCATCCGGGTGGATGTAGAGCATGTCCGGGCCTTCGTAGATGCAATCCACCGGGCAGACATCGACGCAGGACCTGTCTTTGACGTTGATGCACGGCTCGGCGATGATGTACGTCATTCCATCTCCCAAGTGCTCAAATCGAGGGCGTTCCGGACGGCGAATGGCAAACCTAGACTGACGGTTAGCTCAGTCAAGGGACCGACTAGTATCTTAGATACTAACAGGTATCTAGTCGAGGGCGGTCACGGAGACGGGAAGAGTGGCCAAGGCGGTCAGCGCGCCGATCAATACGACGTACTCGAGCAGTGTTCGCCGGTCCGGTTCCTCGGGCGCTTCGCGGCCCAGCGCAGCCCACAGCGCGGCGAAGAGGAGCAGCAAGAGCAACCCTTTGCTGCTCAGCACCCACGCCACGCCGATCGCGGCGGTAGCGATCAAGCGCTGCTGTTTCGTGAGGGCTTTGAAGCCGTGGGCCCCGTCCAGCTGCCAGATCGGAGTGAGGTTGAAGAGGTTGATCCACGCCCCGATCTCGGCGAGCGCACCCCACGCCGCGAGATCCGTCGCCCGGTAAATGAGAAAACAGCTGAATGCTGCACCAAGTCCCCAGATCGGCCCAGCGAGTCCGATGCGTGCTTCTGCCACTACGTCGGTGGGATAGAACCGGCTGCGAATGACCGCGCCGATGCCTGGCAGGAACATCGGCGCCGTGGCCGGGATGCCGTAACGACGCAGCATGGCGACGTGTCCCATCTCGTGCACGTAGATCGAGGCCACGACTCCCCAGGGCCCACTTCCACCCGAACACCTGCCAGTAAACCCCCAGTGACAGGATCATCGAGAACAGCGTGCTGGCCTTGGTGAGCCCAAGCAGCAACAACTTTCCCTTCGTCAACAGAAAGATGATCGCGATCTTGAATTTCCAGAGAAACAGCGCGATGACGCCAAGAATGCCGGCGCGCTTTGTCCAAGGCGGGCGAGCTGCCTCTTGTTTGGTGGGACCGTGGCGGCCGATCTCCGCGATCTGTTCGGCGACCACTGCGTACTGCCGGCTTTGGGGTGGCAAGAGGTCGAGCGCTGTGCGCCACGCGACCAACGCGTCCGTGAAACGGCCCTGCCGTTGATGCTCCTCGGCTGCTCCAGCGAAACGCTTCAACTCATCCGAATAGCGTAGCCACCCGCAGGAAGGGCAGGCGAGGAGCGGCGCGGCGACTTCCGTCCCGCAGCTCGGGCACGCTACCGCGACGGCTGACGCGTCTATGCGGGCGCGCCCGTCATCGAGACCCGGTGCGGTCCCGACACTTTGAGCTCCGCTCGGCGATTCAGTTTCCACGCCTCATACAGCGCAAACCCAATGATCAGCACGCCAATCAGGTTCTGGATACCGGCCAGGAACGGCGTGGCGTAAAGGACCGCGAGCAACACGACAATGCCGATGACAAAACCCAGCGGGCCGATTTTGGAAGCGGTGGTGGAGCCGGTCGAGGTCGAGGCCGTGGTGGTTGAATCAACGACTGGGAGTGTCTTGGCTGGGAGTGTCTTGTCGGTTGGCGGCGTTGCCTTTGTGACTTGAGCATTATGCGCGCGCACTTCTTGGATAATGAACGGCACGTAAGAGGAGACGATCGCCGTGTAGGTGAGAAAGATCGCCAGTGTCTGATAACGCCAGCCGCCACGGCCGTTGGAGCCCTTGCGCACGGCGCCACCAATGACGAGTCCGACGACGACGGCCAGGATTCCCCACTGGCTGTCCGTCGCTTTGAGGACCAGATACCAGACGATCGAGCAGGCGATCATTGCCAAGACCCCGAGGGCGAGCGCCTTGCCGAAGCGACCGGCGGACCCGCCGCGATTCCAGTCGGTCTCGACGGAGCGCCGGCATTTCTCGCATACGATGTGGCCGTTGACGACGTAGTAGGTGTCCGACAACACGCTCCCGCAGGCCTTGCACGTCATCCTCCCGCTCAGTCCAGCTGCCCCAGGAGTTGGCTCGGCACGGTCGAATTGGAGATTATCCGGCATGATGCGGCTCCGTAGGAGTGGCCGTCGCACTATTGTACGCGGCCAAATCTTGCGCAATAGGTGCCGATGAGTATCCTAGATACCCGTGGGAATCATTCACCAGCGCCGCAAGGCAGAAACGAGAGCTTTGCTGGTAGCGGCTGGGCTGGAACTGTTCGCCGAGCGTGGCTTTGAGCTGGCGACGCTCGACGAAGTCGCCCTCGCCGCAGGGTTCACCAAAGGAGCCATCTACCGGCACTTCCCCTCGAAGGGCGCTTTCCTGCTGGCGCTGTTTGAGCAGTACGCGGCCGTAGCCCGTGCGGGCTCCGGGGCGCGTCAGGCTCCCTGGTTCGTTCCGCTCACCGTCCAATTTGCCGCCCAGGCCACGCGCGATCCACTGCTGCGGCGCCGGCTGGCGATCGTCCTCTCCGAAGCGCCCGACGGCGCGACGGCGGAAGGCCAGCTGCTCAAGGCATTGGCACGCATATGGCCCGCCTGATCGACCTGAGCCACGAGATCGAGCACGGGATGGTGACCTACCGCGGTCTTCCCGCACCGGCGATCAGCGACTGGCTGTCGCGTGACGCCTCGAGTGCCCGCTACGCGCCGGGCACGACCTTTCAGATCGGCAAGATCGACCTGCTCGCGAACACCGGGACGTACATCGACGCGCCCTTCCATCGTTATGACGGCGGCCACGACGTGGCCGGCTATGCGCTGCAGGACGTCGCGGATCTGCCGGGCATCGTGGTTCGGGCAACCGCACGGCACGCTCGAGCGATCGACGCGTCGCGATTTGCCGGGCTGGAGGTGAAGGGGTGGGCGGTACTGGTACATACGGGGTGGGATGCGCACTGGCGCACCGATACGTATTCCGCCGGCCAGCATCCATTCCTTACTCGTGATGCTGCCGAGCATCTCGTGAAGGCGGGCGCGGCACTCGTGGGCATCGATTCCCTCAACATCGACGACGATAACGACGGAGCCCGTCCCGCCCACACGATTCTCCTGGGCGGTGGCGTGGCAATCGTCGAGCACATGACCAACCTGGCCGCGCTGCCCGATTCCGGTTTCCGCTTTTTTGCAGTGCCGCCAAGGGTGAAAGGGATCGGGAGTTTTCCGGTGCGCGCCTTCGCGCGCGTCGATCGTTAGGACGGCTAGTTCGCAATCGCCCGCACCACGTGCGTCAGCCCGTGCACCACGCGCGCCATGCGGTCGTAGTCCAGCTTGTCGGGAGTGTCCTGCGGCGTATGGTAGAACGGATTCCGATACGGCGCGGTGTCCGTGATCATGATCGCGTGATAGCCCTCCCTCCAGAACGACCAATGATCCGACCACCACACGCCCGGCACCCACGAGGGCGCGGCCGCGCCTTGCGTCGGCAGCGTGGCGTGCGCGCGGAACGCCGCGATCGCGCGATGCAGCAGCGAACGCGATTTGAGGTTCGACACGAAGCCGATGAAATCGCCAACGTCGGGATACGCGAGATTCAGCGGGAACGGATAGCGCTGGCTGCCTTTCTCCGTGTCGTAGTAGCCGATCGATTCAATCGACAGCATTGCCACGATCTGATCGTTGCGCTCCCGCGCCGCGGTCGCGTAGTGCCGGCTTCCCATATCTGCGGTCGGAAACGACGGCGGCTCTTCGTTGGGAAAGAACACGAACCGTACGGTGCGCGACTGCCGCTCCTGCGCGAAGACCTGTGCCAGCTCGAGCACACCCGCCACGCCGCTCGCGTTGTCGTCGGCGCCGGGAGCCTGTTCGGCGGTGTCGTAATGCGCGCCGAGGACCACGACCTCCTGCGGCTTGCTGGTGCCGCGCAGCGTCGCCTCGAGATTGCGATACGCGCGATCGTCCGCCGAGAACTCCTGCGAGACCACTTCGTAACCCAGGCCTCGCAGCGTCCGCTCGATGTACGCCGCGGCGCGCTGCACGTTCGCGTATGTCTCGTCGCTGCGCACGCCGATGTCGTGCGCGAGCACCCGGACGTGTGTCTCGAGCCCGATACGCAGGCGAGCCTGGTTAGGCGTGAGCGGGGGCAGCGGTCCGCTGAAGGCGGGGCCGGGCATGCGCACGGTAAACAGCCAGATGATAAGGAAGAGGAGCGGCAGAATGCCGGCGAGCGCGATCATCCGGATCAGCCCCCTGCGCATTGACACAGTTTCGTCACTGCGCTATATCACGGTCAATGCAGCGTACTGCTTCGCACCACCGGCATCACCACGGTCACTCGGTCCACGGGGGATAGCCGGAGGCGTGTAGGATAGTCAGTCATCAACCGACGCCGGCCCCCCAGGGCCGGCGTCGTGCTTTTAGGGCGGCGTCGCGTGACCTGGGGGACTCCGGTTCGGCCAACACGGAGCCGATAGATGTCGATATTCCGTCTGGGCCTTCCCAAAGGCCGTATGGAGCAGGGGGTACTCACCCTCCTCGCCGACGCAGGAATTCGGGTGCGCCCGAGTGCCCGCGGTTATCGCCCCGACGTGTCCCTGCCGGGCGTCGAGGCGAAGCTGCTGAAGCCCCAGAACATCGTGGAGATGCTGGCCCTCGGTAGCCGCGACATCGGCTTCGCCGGGGCCGACTGGGTGGCCGAACTCGAGGCTGACGTCGTCGAATTGCTCGACACGGGCCTTGATCCGGTGCAGCTCGTGGCGGCCGCTCCGCTCGGACTGCTCGAGGCAGGTCGGCTCCCCTCACGGCGTCTGATCGTCGCGTCCGAGTACGAGCGGCTTACCCTGGGCTGGATCCGCAAGAGCGGTGTCTGCGCGGAGTACGTTCGGTCGTACGGCGCGACGGAAGTCTTCCCGCCGGAGGACGCAGACGTGATTGTCGACAACACCGCGACCGGTGCGACGCTGGAGGCAAACGGCCTCGGCATCGTCGATGTGTTGATGCGCTCATCCACGCGTCTGTACGCGCACCCCGCTGCGCTCGACGATCCCGGTCGGCGCCGCCGCATCGACGATCTCGTCCTGCTGATCAACTCGGTCCTCGAGGCGCGGCGCCGCGTGATGCTCGAAGTGAACGCCTCGGCGGCCTGTCTCGACGCGGTCGTGGGTGTATTGCCGTCGATGCGACAAGCGACAGTATCCCGGCTATTTGGCGACAGTGGATATGCCGTAAAGGCCGCCGTGCCGCGAGAGCTCCTCCCGCAAGTAATCCCCGCGGTGAAAGCAGCCGGTGGCACCGATGTCGTCGTCTCCGCCCTTTCGCAGATCGTGCCATGACTGCGCTTCTCCGCCTCGACAGCAATGAGGGCCCTCCGCCCCCGGCTGCTCTGCTCGCGGAGCTGGCGGCCCTGGACCCGGAGCTGCTGCGCCGCTACCCCGATGCCACTGCCGTCGAGGGGGCGCTCGCTGCCCGGCTGGGCGTGAGCCCGGAGCGCGTCGTCGTTACCGCCGGCGCGGACGAGGCGCTCGACCGCATCTGCCGCACATATGCGGGTCCCGATCGCCCGGTGCTGCTCCCCGAGCCGACCTTCGACATGCTGGAGCGCTTCGCTCGACTCGCGGGTGCTCCGCTGGTGCGCGTGCCGTGGATCACCGCTGCGTTCCCGGTCGACGAGCTGCTCGCCCGCGTCGACAACCGCCTGGGTGTCGTGGTGATCGTGTCGCCCAACAATCCGACCGGCGCCGTGGCATCGCGGGATGAGGTGCGGCGAATCGCCGCCGCAGCCCCTGAGCCCATCATCCTCATCGATCAGGCCTACGTCGAGTATGCCGACGAGGACATCAGCCGGGCGGTACTCGACCTCGCGAATGTGGTCGTCGTCCGCACGATGTCGAAGGCCTGGGGTCTGGCGGGGTGCCGCGTCGGCTACGCCGTCGGCAGCCCGCGTGTGATCGCCGTGCTGCGCGCCGCGGGCGGGCCATATCCCGTCGCGGGGCCGTCGCTCGCTCTCGCGCTGTCACAATTGCGTCGTGGCGACGCGGCGTTGCGCGCTCACGTGACCCAGGTTCGCGGGGAGCGAGCCGTGCTGCGTGAGCTACTCTGCGCGCGTGGCGTGGATGCACGTCCCTCGCAGGCAAACTTTGTCCTCGCCGACTTCGGACAGCGGGCGGCGTTCGTCCGTGACGGACTCAGCGCAGTGGGAATTCTCGTGCGTCACTTCCGCGGTCGTGCGGGACTCGAGACGAGCCTGCGGATTACGCTCCCCGGCGATCCCGCCGACTTCGCGCGACTCACCGCGGCGCTGGAGGCCCTCCTTGACTAACCGCACTGCCATCGTCGAGCGCGCCACGCGGGAGACATCGATTCGCGCGCAGCTCGTCGTCGACGGGTCGGGCCAGGCGGAGGTGCGCACCGGCATCGGCTTCCTCGATCATCTGCTGGAATCGCTGGTGCGGCATGCGCGGTTCGATCTCACGCTCCAGACGAACGGCGACCTGCACGTCGACGATCATCACACGGCCGAGGATTCCGCGCTCGCGTTGGGCGAGGCGCTCGATCGCGCGCTGGGCGAGCGGCGTGGGATCGCGCGCTTCGGCTGGGCCTACGCTCCGCTCGATGAATCGCTGGCCCGCGCGGTCGTGGATCTGTCGGGCCGCGCATTTGCCGACGTGTCGCTCGGTCTGCGCCGAGAATCGATCGGCGGGCTCTCGGGTGAGAATGTCCCTCATGTCTTGCGCTCGCTTGCTGCCGCGGGTCGGCTCACTCTCCATGTCGAAGTGCTCAAGGGAGAGAACGACCATCATCGCGCGGAAGCGGCTTTCAAAGCCGTCGCCCTGGCCCTGCGACAGGCTGTCGCGCGCACGCCGTTCGACGACGTGCCGTCCACCAAGGGAACGCTAGGGGCGCCACGTGAGTGATGTGGTGATCGTAGACTCGGGCGTCGCAAACCTCGCGTCGATCGCCGGCGCGTTCCGCCGGCTCGGCGCAGCGGTCGACGTTACCGCCGATCCCGCAGTCGCACGCGGAGCTGCGCGTCTGGTCCTCCCTGGGGTGGGTGCGTTTGGAGCGGGAATGGCGGCACTGCGGTCACACGGCTTGGGCAGCGCCATTCGGGACGTTGCATCGCGTGGAACGCCGCTGCTGGGCGTTTGCCTCGGAATGCAGATGCTGTGTGACGCGAGTGAGGAGGCGCCGGGCGTGGCGGGACTTGGCGTTGTCGCCGGAACGTGTCTCCGGCTGCCGCCGCACGTCCGAATCCCTCACCTGGGTTGGAACAGCGTGGTGCCAGAACAACGAGCGCGCTTCTTGTCGGGCGGCGTCGCGGCGTTCGCGAACTCGTACGCGTTGCGCGAGAGCCCGGCCGGCTGGACGCCGGCCTGGTCCACGCACGGCGTTCCGTTCGTCGCCGCCCTCGAGCGCGGGTCGCTGCTCGTGTGCCAATTCCACCCCGAGCTGTCTGGCGCCTACGGCGCCGCGCTGCTGGAGCGTTGGCTGTCGGGTCAAAGCGCGCCCTCGGGACCGGCGGCGAACGGATCAGCAGGCCTGCTGCGGCGCATCATTCCGTGCCTCGACGTACAGGACGGCCGTGTGGTGAAAGGCATCCGGTTCCAGAACCTGCGCGACGCGGGCGATCCCGCCGCGCAGGCGGCGCTGTACGAAGCGCAGGGCGCCGACGAGATCGTGATCCTCGACGTCGCCGCCTCCGCCGCCGGGCGCGGCACGCAGGTCGAGACGGTGCGGCGAGTGCGTGCGGCGCTGCGCATTCCGCTGACGGTGGGCGGGGGAGTCCGCACGGTGGACGATGCACGCCGCCTGCTCTCGGCCGGCGCCGACAAGGTCAGCGTCAATACAGCCGCGGTTCGGCGACCCGCCCTAGTGGGCGAGCTTGCGCAGGCCTTTGGCTGCCAATGCGTGGTTCTGGCGATCGATGCGCGTCGCGCAGCCGACCGCTGGGAGGTCTTGATAACCGGCGGCCGTGAGCCGGCGCGACCCGACGCGACGGCGTGGGCCCGGGAGGGCGAACAGCTCGGCGCCGGCGAGATCCTGCTCACGAGCTGGGATCGCGACGGAACGCGGGCGGGGCACGACATCGAGCTGCTGCGCGCCGTGACCGATGCGGTGCGTGTGCCCGTCATCGCCTCCGGCGGCGTCGGAACGCGGGCGCACGTCGCCGCCGCTTTCGCCGCCGGCGCAGACGCGGTGCTCGCGGCATCAGTCTTTCACGACGGCGACGACACCGTGAACGGCATCAAGGCGGACCTCGCGGTCCGGGGAATTCGGGTGCGGCGATGATCGTACCGAGCATCGACATCATCGGTGGACGCGCGGTGCAGCTGCGGCGCGGCAAGGAGCTCGTCCTCGACGGCGGCGACCCGATCGCGCGGTTGGAGGAGTTCTCCGTCGCGGGCGAAGTGGCCGTCGTCGATCTGGACGCCGCACTGGGACGGGGGTCGAACGCGGCGTTAATCCAGGATCTGGTGCGCCGCGCGCCGTGCCGCGTGGGCGGAGGCATCCGCGATCTCGACAGCGCGCGGCGCTGGCTCGATGCCGGGGCGGTCCAGGTGATGATCGGCACCGCCGCGACGCCGGAGTTCTGTGGCGCCCTGCCGCGTGAGCGCGTCATCGCGGCGGTGGACACGGAGCGCGGCGAGATCGTCGTGGACGGTTGGCGCACGAAGACCGGTATCCCCGTGCTGGAGCGCGTGCGCGAGCTCGCGCCGACCGTCGGCGGCTTCCTCTTCACGCAGGTCGAAAAGGAAGGGGCAATGGGCGGGTTCGACTCCGCCGCGGTCGCGGCGGTCGTGCGTGCTGCGTCCGGAACACGCGTGACTGCCGCTGGTGGGATCACCACCGCAGTGGACGTCGCGGAGCTTGATCGTATCGGAGCCGATGCGCAAGTCGGCATGGCGCTGTACACGGGCAAGCTGTCGCTGGGCGACGCTGTCGCCGCGCCGCTCGCGCCCTCACCCCCTGACCCGCTCTCCCTGTCGGGAGAGGGGGGGCGAAGAGTGTGGCCCACCGTGGTCTGTGATGAAGCAGGCCGCACGCTCGGCCTCGTCTGGAGCACGCGTGAATCGCTGGCGCGCGCCGTGGCCGAGCGACGCGGGATCTATTGGTCCCGGTCGCGCCAATCGATTTGGGTGAAGGGAGAGACGTCGGGGAACTCCCAGCAGCTCGTGCGCGTGGATCTCGATTGCGACCGCGACGCGCTGCGTTTTACGGTGCGCCAGGCGGGTGCCGGCTTCTGTCATCTGAATCGCCCGTCGTGCTGGAACTCCGAGTTCGACCTGGCCGATCTCGAGCGCACGCTCGCGGACCGGATGCTGCGGCCCGTAAAGGGATCGGGAACCGCGCAATTGCTGGCCGACTCCGCGCTGCTGGCAGCGAAGCTGCGCGAAGAAGCGGACGAGCTGGCGCGGGCGCAGTCGTCCGAGGATGTCGTGCGGGAGACGGCGGACGTGTTCTACATGGCGCTGGTGGCGTTGGTGCGTGGAGGCGGCACATTGGCGGACGTCCGCGCCGAACTGGCGCGCCGTCATGGCGCAGTCAGCAGACGGCCGATGGCCAGGAAGACTCCCGCGTGCTGAGTCGTCGCTCCGTCGCCGAACTGGTGCGTCGTCGCGCTGCCGCCGTGCCTGCCGAGGCCTTCACTGTTGCCGCGCCGATCGTGGAAGCGGTGCGAGCCGGCGGTGAAGCCGCGCTGCGGCAGTACGCTGAGCGGTTCGCAGAGGTCGCGCCGGGCGGACCGTTGTTTCTGGACCGGGCCGCTCTCGATCGCGCACTCGCGGGCTTGCCCGCGGGCGACCGCGCGCGCCTGGAGCGCGTTGCGGAGCGGATTCGGGCGTTCGCCGAGGCCCAGAAGCGCGCGCTGAGTGATGTGACGGTCACGGTGCCGGGCGGGACGGCCGGGCATTGGATCGCGCCGCTCGAGCGCGCCGGATGCTACGCGCCCGGCGGCCGCTATCCGCTGCCATCGTCTGTCCTGATGACCGCGGTGACGGCGCGAACGGCCGGTGTGAAGGAGATCTGGGTCGCGAGCCCGAAGCCCCGACCGATGACGCTCGCCGCTGCCGCCATCGCCGGTGCCGACGGTGTGCTGGCCGCGGGTGGAGCACACGCGATCGCAGCGCTCGCGTTCGGTGCCCCCCCCGGCCCCCTGTCTCCCTGTGACGTGATCGTCGGCCCCGGAAACCGCTACGTCACGGCGGCGAAGCAGCTCGTCGCTGGACGCGTCGCGATCGATATGCTCGCGGGCCCGTCGGAGCTCGTTGTCTTCGCCGACGCCACCGCTTCGCCGGCAGTCATCGCGGCCGATCTGCTCGCGCAGGCGGAGCATGATCCCGACGCGATGCCGGTGCTCGTCGCGCTCGATCCCACTCTTCCCGATCGCGTCGACGCGGCGCTGGCGCGCCAGCTCGCCGATTTGCCAACTGGAGAGACTGCCCGTGCCGCGCTTTGGAACGGCGGCGTGATTGTGGTGGCGAACGTGGAGGAAGGCATCGCCGCGTGCGACGCGCTCGCGCCCGAGCACGTAGAGCTGTTGCTGGAGACAGCGGCCGCAGTCGCGCCGCGACTTGCCCATTTCGGCGCGCTCTTCATCGGCGCCGGGTCAGCCGAGGTGCTGGGCGACTACGGCGCGGGTCCCAATCACGTGCTACCGACGGCCGGGACCGCGCGATCGAAGGGCGGCCTGTCGGTGTATACGTTCCTGCGGGTGCGCAGCTGGCTGCGGATCGATGACGTCGTGGGGGCGCGCCCGCTCATCGAGGACGCCGCGTGGTTCGGCCGGGTCGAAGGTCTGGAAGGGCACGCCCGCTCGGCTGAGCGGCGCTTGGATTGAGCAAGCGACCCCACTTCGGTACGTTCCACTCGAACACCTCCCGGAGCACCGATGGCCGTCCGTCGCTGCCTATTTCTCGCTCTCCTGGTTCTTCCCACAACCCTCGCGGCACAGCGCACCCAGAAGCCGGCACTGCACGGCCGCCACTGGGTCGCGATCACCGGCAAGCCGCTCGGCGCCGAAGCCGGCGCCATGATGTTCCAGAAGGGCGGCAACGCCGTGGACGCCGCGTGCGCCATGCTCGCCGCCGTGACGACGATGTGGGACGTCCTCTCATGGGGCGGAGAAACGCAGGCCCTGATCTACAATCCACGAACGAAGCACGTGATCGCGCTCAACGCACTCGGCGTGGCACCGACGGGAGCGACCGCCGACTTCTATCGGTCCAAGGGGCTGCGCTTTCCGCCCGAGTATGGGCCACTCGCCGCGATCACACCCGGCACACCCGGCGGACTCATGGTCATGCTGGCCGAGTACGGCAAGCTGAGTCTCCGTGAAGTGCTGGAGCCGGCAATCCGCATGGCTGACGGCTATCCCATCGAAGCAGAGACGGCGAATTCGATCGAACGCAACAAGCGCTGGCTCAAACAGTGGCAGTATTCGCGCGGGGTCATGCTGCCACACGCGGGGGAGGCGCGCGAAGCACCGGAAGCGGGTGAAATCTTCCGCCAACCCGACCTCGCGGCGACCCTGCGGAAGCTGGTGGACGCGGAGCAGCAGGCGCTGCGTCGCGGCAAGAACCGGCACGACGCGATCATGGCCGCCTACGACCGTTTCTACCGTGGCGACATCGCGCAGGAGTTCGTGCGTGGCCTGCAGGAAGAGGGTGGCCTGATTACGCTGACCGATCTTGCCAACTGGCGCGTCAAAATAGAAGAGCCAGTAATGACACAGTATCGCGGCATCGACGTCTACAAGCTGCCGCCATGGTCGCAGGGACCCGCCATGCTGCAGGCACTCAACATCCTCGAAGGGTTCGATCTCAAGGCGATGGGCTACAACAGCACGCGCTACATCCACACGCTCTATCAGACGATGAGCCTGGCGTTCGCCGACCGCGACTTCTACTACGGTGACCCGGCGTTTCCGCCGGAGGAGCCGATGCGCGGCCTGCTCTCCAAGCAGTACGCGCGCCAGCGCGCGCAGTCGATCAATCCGGATCGCAACGATCCCGACATCAAGCCCGGCGATCCGTATCCCTTCCAGGGCGGAACCAATCCTTACCTCCCGCTGCTGCAACGCTGGTCGCCGAGTCCCGTGACGACCTCGCAGGGCGAGGATGACGCAGCCGCGCTCGCGGCCTTCGACGAGGCGTTTAGACGCGGGACCACATCCATCGAAGCGGCGGACACCTCCGGATGGGTCGTGTCGGTCACGCCATCGGGCGGCTGGATTCCGGCGGTGATTGCGGGCCACACGGGCATCGGCGTAAGCCAGCGCGCGCAGCAATTCGTCGTCGACAGCACGGATAATCCGTTCAACGTGATCGTGCCGGGGAAGCGGCCGCGTGTGACGTTGACGCCGAGTCTTGCGATGAAAGACGGAAAGCCGTTGCTCGCGTTCGCGGTGCAGGGCGGCGACACGCAGGATCAAAACCTGCTGCAGTTCTTCCTGAACGTGGTCGAATTCGGGATGGATGTGCAGGAGGCGGTCGAGGCCGCGAACATCACGAGCTATCAGATGCGCAACTCATTCGGCGAGCATAAAACCGAGCCGGGCCGGCTGACGCTGCGGGACGACACGCCGTCATGGGTGCGGCACGAGCTGCGCGCGATGGGCTACCGGCTCGACTTCGACGATCGGACGTCAGGGCCGATCAACGCGATCTTCTTCGACTGGAAGCACGGCTCCTTCTGGGGCGGGTCGTCCAATCACGGTGAGGATTACGGGATTGCGTGGTAGGTTATGACTTATTGTGCGGTTGGTCTTCCTGCGCGCTGACCTGCCAGGCAGTTTCCACCGTTATGAAACGAAGCGCTGCTGCGGTCCTTGTTGTGACGGCATTCGCCGCCTGCGACTCTCCCACCGAGCCCAATCATCGCGCCGTGCAACGTGTGGCGCTCGAGCAGGTCGTCACGGATGAAGTCGCCGCCGACGACTCGCTTCGACGGTACTCGTTCGTCGCGAGCGAAACGGGCTTCCATGGCGTCTTCGTGCAGGTGCTGGAGGGTTATGCGACCCTGATCGTGCGCGACTCGGCGACGCTGGGTGTGAGGACGTCCGAGTTTTTCGACCCCCGGACCGGTGATCTCCATTCCGAAGCGACCGTTCCGTTTGTGCTGACGAGCGGTACGACCTACTTCGTGGACGTCATCGCGCAGCCGTTCGGGTCAACGGCAAAGTTTCGCTTTCAAGTTCACCAGATCGATCCCGACCCCGAGCATCAGCTCATCTCCGTCACCTATGGAATTGGCGACACCATCAGCAACGAGTCCATCGACGACATTCTCGATTTCGATGACTTCACGACGACCGCGACCGCCGGACAGGAGATCGTCGCGGCCATCAAGGCGACTGGAGTTCCCGGGCCCGAAGGGATCACGCTTGCGATTTTCGACGCGGCGGGATTTTTCCAGACCTACACGTTCACATCCGCGGGTCAGCCGGGATCGGTGACCAGTGCGTTCACGTTTCCAACAACAGGCACATACCGCTTTCGGGTGCAAGGTGTCTACGGCGCCCAGGGACGCTACACGGGGCCGTACCGTTTCTGGACCTACTTCGTCAACCGCGCTCCCGAACGCCGTTCCGCGACGGTCGCTGCCAACACGGAAATCGCGGGCGAGGACCTCGCGCCCGCCGGCGATATCGATGAGTTCACCTTCCAGGCGAGCGCGGGTGACGAGTACAATGTGTTTCTCCAGTCGAGTCGCGCGGCTCTCGTGCGAATGCAGGCCTTCGATGAAGGGGGCAACTATGTGGCATTCGTCGACGCGGTGCCGGCCGACACGGGCTTGTTCGCTCACGCCACAGGGCGGTTTCAACGCGTCGCCGCGGGTCCGGTCAAGCTCAGGGTCTTCGGAGAATCCGATCATTCCGTCACCGACACGGGTGCGTACCGGTTCTACGTCTACAAAGTGAATCCGGCGCCCGAGCACGTCCCCGCCGCGATCGCGCTCGGTGACACCGTTGCTGGGGAATCGATCGACAGACCCGGCGATGTGGACGAGTTCACGTTCTCGGGCAACGCCGGCGACGAGATGAACCTCGCGTTCCAGTCGCTGCCCTCGAGTGACGTGCTGCGCGCGGACATTGTCAGCCCGGGTAACCAGTCAATCGCAAATGCGCAGACGTTTTCCTCCGATACCACCCTCTACCAAAGCGTCACCGGCACATTCACGCTCCCGGCGACCGGGACATACCGCGTGCGTGTGGCGAGCCCGAACTCGAGGAGTAGCAACGAGGTTGGGCCGTACCGCTTCTTTCTGTATCGAATCAACCGCCAACCGGAAACTCGGCCCGCGACGCTAGCGTTGGGCGACAGCGTGAGCGGGGAGGCGATCGACGTGGCGGGAGACATCGACGAATTCCGCGTGGCGGTCCCCGATTCGACGGGCGCGCTTCTCGTGGTCGAACTCGCAGCCGCCCCGCAGGGCTCCAGCGTGGTCACGGCCGAGCTCGTCGATTCCGTCACGGGCCAGGTACAGGGCTCCGCGTCGATTGGGACCGCCGGCACCCGAAGCCCGAGCGGCCGGCTCAGACTCGGCCCGGGCACGCACATCGTGCGGGTTTCGACCGGCTATTACCTCCCGACTCTGCGCGGGCCTTACCGGATCTGGCTGTACGCTTTCAGCTGGGGGCCGGAGACCGTCTCGAATATGTTCGCGATCGGCGATACCGTCTCGGGCGAATCGATCGAGCCCTGGGGTGACTCGGACTTATTCCACTTCTATGGAGTGCGTGGTCAGCACGTCAATCTAAAGTTCCAGGGACTGGACCCCGCCGGTGGGATCAACGGGCTGGTGGCCTCGGTGAGGCCGCCCGGGCAGAGCTACGGGCTCACGGCGGCAGTATTCACCCAGATGTCGGCGCCATCGCTCGAGAGTTTTCAGAGCATGCGCCTGGACCTGCCCGCCACCGGCTGGTATGACCTCACGATCGCTGATCCGGTCCTTGGCCTTGAGGCGCGCGGTCCTTATCGCTTCGCGCTCGTGCCTGAGGACAGTCTCCCTGAACACGTTTCGCCGGCGCTCGTGCCCGGCGACTCGGTAGGCGCCGAGCGAATCGACACTCCGGGGGACTGGGACCAGTTCTCGGTCACGGCGGCGCCCGGGCAGGAGTTGGGTCTCATCTTCGACGGCAAAGACGGGGATGCGGAGCCGTTCCCGTACGTGCGCGCCCGGAATCCCGCCAACGACGACAGTTTGGCCGGCACCGTCGGTCAATCCGAACGATTCACGGGGCCCTTCACGGTGCCGCCAGGCGGTCAAGTGAAGATCACCGTGTACGAGCCGGCCAGTTTCTTCCGCTTGTGCTCCGACGCGACGTGTGGCTCCGCGTTCAGGTTCGTCGGTCCCTACGGGCTGAAAGTCGTCAGCGTGAATCGAGCGCCGGAATCCGCTGCGGCCGCCTACACCGTGGGCGATACGCTCCGCGGCGAAGCCATCGAAACGATCGGCGACTTCGACGAGTTCACGTCCCCCGGCACGCCGGGCGAGCCGCTCGCCGTGTTCTTCCGCATGACGGCGCCTCCCGTGGGACCCGCGGGCTACGGTCTCACGATCGAAATCATCAATCCCGCCACGGGCGACACGCTGGCGGGCCGCGGCGTGCAGACCTTCGGCCAGCAGTTCTGGCAGGTGGGTTCGTTCAATGTCCCCGCCGGCGGCAGTTTCGTGATCCGCGTGCGGGGCACCGGCACCTTTGGGGAGGGCCTGATGACCGGGCCTTACGAATTCGTCATCAAGCCCTAACGCAACGAAAGGCCGACGTCGAGCGCGACCGAAACTAGTCCGCCGCCACGGTCTCCCGCTTCTCCTGCTTCAGCGGCTCGCGCTTTCCCAGCGACCGCTCGATCTCGCGCGTGATGTGCATCGAGCAGAACTTCGGCCCGCACATCGCGCAGAACTCGGCGCTCTTGAAGTACTCGGCGGGCAGCGCCTCGTCGTGCAGCTCGCGCGCGCGCGCCGGATCGAGCGCCAGCCGGAACTGCTCGTTCCAGTCGAACGCGTAACGCGCGCGTGAGAGCGCGTCGTCGCGCTCGGTAGCGCCGGGACGGCGGCGCGCGATGTTGGCCGCATGCGCCGCGATCTTGTACGCGATCACTCCTTCGCGCACTTCCTCGGCATTTGGCAGGCCAAGGTGCTCTTTGCGCGTGACGTAGCAGAGCATGTCCGCGCCGAACCAGCCGATCATCGCGGCGCCGATCGCCGACGTGATGTGGTCATAACCGGGCGCGACGTCCGTGACCAGCGGTCCCAGCGTATAAAACGGCGCCTCGTGGCACAGCTCTTTCTCGAGTCGCACGTTCACTTCGATCTGATGCATCGGGATGTGTCCCGGCCCTTCGATCATCACCTGCACGTCCCGCTTCCAGGCGCGCTCCGTCAACTCGCCGAGCACCGTCAACTCCGCGAGCTGCGCCTTGTCCGTCGCATCGGCGATCGATCCCGGCCGCAGCCCGTCGCCCAGCGAGAGGGTGACGTCGTACTCGCGCGCGATGTCGAGCAGCCGGTCATAGTGCTCGTACAGCGGATTCTGCTTGCCGTGCTGCGTCATCCAATACGCCATCAACGATCCGCCGCGGCTGACGATTCCCGTCACGCGGCCGAGAGCGAGACCGACGTGCTCGCGCAGAATGCCGGCATGGACGGTGACGTAGTCCACGCCCTGTTTCGCCTGGTGCTCGATGTTGTCGAGGATGTCGTTGGACGTGAGCTTCGTGATGTCACCGGCAATTTCGATCGCCTGGTAGATCGGGACGGTGCCGATCGGTACCGGCGAGGCGGCGATGATCGCTTCCCGGATCGCGTCGATGTTGCCGCCGGTCGAAAGATCCATCACCGTGTCGGCGCCGTAGTGCACGGCGTGGTGCAGCTTCTCGAGCTCGCCATCGATGTCCGACTCGACAGCCGAGTTGCCGATATTGGCGTTGATCTTGACGCTGGCGACTTTGCCGATCGCCATCGGATCGAGTTGTTGCGCGAGGTGGTTGACGTTGGCGGGAATGATGAGCCGGCCGATTGCGACTTCGTCGCGGATCGTCTCGGGGGACAATGTCTCCCGCTCGGCGACGCGCTGCATCTCCGGCGTGATCGTGCCCTGACGGGCGAAGAACATCTGTGTGCGGCAGGTCATGCTGAGCTCCCTTCGCCGGTACGAACCGGATCAGGTTATGAGGGTGTGATCTCAGCCCGCCCAACTCGGCGGGCACCCCTGTCGATGAGTAGTGGAATGTAGCGGGTTCTAAATCTCGCGCGGGCGTGGTGGCCCGTAGCGCTCCGTCGGCTTGTGATGCTTTTCCCATTCCGCTTTGTATGCGAAGGGATCGAGGCCACTCGGCTGGTCGACGGCGAGGATGCCGTCCAGATGGTCGAGCTCGTGCTGTAACAGCTCCGCCATCGGGCCCTCGAGGTCCATTGTGACCGCCTTGCCCTTCATGTCGGTGTAGCGGAGCGTGGCGCGGTAGGCGCGGGTTACGCGGACCAGCAGGTTCGGAAACGAAAAGCAGTCGTCCCAGACGTGGAAGTCCTCGGCCCCGACGTCGGTAATCTCGGGGTTCACCATCGTCGCCCGAAACTTCCCGACTTCCACCAGGACAACACGCACCGGCGCGCCGATCTGCGGTGCGGCCAGCGCGCGCCCCATATCGTACTTCTTGCGGGCGGCATGCAGGGTATCGCGCAAATCGTCGGAAAGCAGCCGCACCGCCGGCGACTTGGGGTCTTCGACCGGGGTGCAGCGGACCCTGAGGATCGGGTCGCCGAGCTGGCGAATGCGTCGGACTGCCATGTGGGCGCGCCAAATGTGGGGGATTTGGCCGCGCATGCAACCCTCTAGCGGGGATGTGCCGTAGCGACGTAGCGTCTTTCCACGTATGTCGTTAGCGGGCGTCGTCCTGGCGGCCGGCCGGTCGGCCCGGATGGGCTCTCCCAAAGCCCTGTTGGACTTCCTCGGCCTGCCGTTCGCGGTGCGGATCCTGGAGGCGCTGGAAGCGCTGGAGGTGAAGACCCGCGTCGTCGTCTTGGGACCCGACGCGCCCCGGATCCAGCCCGTTTTAGCAGGCCACGACTGCATGATCGTAGAGAACCTGGAACCGGAGACCGGCCCAATCGCGTCACTGCGGGTTGCTTTGCGCGCCCTGCAACCCTTGCAGCCCAGCGCCGTTCTCGTCTGGCCGGTCGATCTGCCGCACGTCCGCGTGACTACCGTGGAACGCCTGCTCGAGACGCACCGCCGCACGGATACGCCGGCTGTCGTTCCGACTTTCGGCGAACGGCGCGGACACCCCGTGATCTGGGGATCGGCGCTGTTCGGCGAGCTCCTGGAGAGCCCGGCTGCCACTCGTGAGGGTGCGCGGGCCGTGTTGCACCGGCACGAAAAGGACGTCGTCAGCGTGCCGGTCGACGATCCGGCCGTAATCGACGAGTTGAACACGCCGGAGGACTACGAACGGCTGGTGAGGGAGTGGAATCGGGATATCTACTGACAAGAGGCGTCTAGGAGAGGCGTCGAACAAAAACGTCAAGCAAATACGTCAAGCAAATACGCCCTCGCTTGACGACTTTGCTAGACGCTTTTGCTCGACGCCTCATGCAGTTGCACAATCCCGAGTAAACCATTAGGATTCCCAATCTAGACCACCGTTTTGATTGCCAAGCGTATGTCCGGTAACGACTTCCGGGAGCGTCATGACCAGTATTGAAGCGCACGTCCAGCAACCGTACAAGTACGGCTTCGTCACTGACATCGAATCCGAGGTCGTGCCGGCCGGCTTGAACGAGGACGTGATCCGTCTGATTTCCGCCAAGAAGGGCGAGCCGGCGTGGATGCTGGAGTGGCGGCTCAAGGCGTATCGCAACTGGCTCAAGATGTCGGAGCCGCATTGGCCCAACGTGAAGTACGGGCCGATCGACTATCAAGCGATCAGCTACTACGCCGCGCCCAAACAGCGGCCCAAGCTCGACTCGCTCGATCAGGTCGATCCGAAGCTCGTCGCGACCTTCGAGAAGCTCGGGATTCCGATCGAGGAGCAGAAGCGGCTCAGCGGGGTCGCCGTCGATGCCGTGTTCGACAGTGTCTCGGTGGCGACGACGTTCCAGGCGGAGCTCGCCAAGTACGGCGTAATCTTCTGTCCGATCTCGCAGGCGATTCGCGAGCACGCCGACCTGGTCCGGAAGTATCTCGGCACCGTTGTCCCGCACAACGACAATTTCTTCGCCGCGCTGAACTCGGCCGTCTTCACCGATGGCTCGTTCGTGTACGTCCCCAAGGGCGTGCGCTGTCCGCTGGAGCTGTCGACCTACTTCCGGATCAACGCGTCGTCCACGGGCCAGTTCGAACGGACGCTCATCATCGCCGACGAGGGCAGCTACGTCAGCTACCTCGAAGGCTGCTCGGCGCCGATGCGCGACGAAAACCAGCTGCACGCCGCGGTCGTCGAGCTGGTCGCGCTCGATCGCGCGACGATCAAGTACTCGACGATCCAGAACTGGTATCCGGGGGACGAAGAGGGCCGAGGCGGCATCTACAACTTCGTCACGAAGCGCGGCAAGTGCGCCGGCGCGAATTCCAAGATCTCGTGGACCCAGGTCGAGACCGGCTCGGCGATCACCTGGAAGTATCCCGGCTGCATTCTCCAGGGCGACAACTCGATCGGCGAATTCTATTCGGTTGCCGTCACGAGCCATCGCCAGCAGGCCGACACCGGAACCAAGATGATTCACCTCGGCAAGAACACGCGCTCGACGATCGTGTCGAAAGGCATTTCGGCGGGCCGCGGGCAGAACACCTATCGAGGGTTGGTGAAGATCATGAAGGGCGCCGAAGGCGCGCGGAACTATTCGCAGTGCGACTCGATGCTGATCGGCGACAAGTGCGGCGCGCACACCTTCCCGTACATCGACGTGCGCAACAGCACGGCGATCATGGAACACGAAGCGTCCACGTCCAAGATCGGTGAGGATCAGATCTTTTATCTGCGCCAGCGCGGCCTGTCGTCGGAGGACGCGGTGTCGATGATCGTGAACGGCTTCTGTAAGGAAGTGTTCAAGGAGCTGCCGATGGAGTTTGCGGTCGAAGCGACGCGGTTGCTCGGCATAAGCTTGGAGGGAAGCGTTGGCTAAGAGCAAAGTGGTGCTCGAAGTGAAAGGGCTGCGCGTCGCCGTTGCGGGCAACGAAATCCTGAAGGGCGTCGATCTCACGATTCGCGACGGCGAAGTGCACGCGATCATGGGGCCGAACGGCTCGGGCAAGAGCACGCTGGCGCAGGTGCTCGCCGGGCATCCGGCCTACACGGTGCTCGCCGGGGCCGCGAAGTACGAAGGCAAGGATTTACTCGACTTGAAACCGGAGGAGCGTGCCCGGGCAGGTGTGTTTCTCGCGTTCCAGTATCCGGTCGAGATCCGCGGTATCACGAATTCCTATTTCCTGCGCTCGGCACTGAACGCGCTGCGCAGGGAGCGGGGAGAACCGGAGCTCGATCCGATCGACTTCCTGCAGTTTCTGGAACAGAAGCTCCAGGCGATCGGCTGGGATGACGCGATGATGAACCGTCCCGTGAACGAAGGTTTCTCCGGCGGCGAGAAGAAACGCAACGAGATCCTGCAGCTCGCCGTGCTCGAGCCCCGGCTCGCCATTCTCGATGAGACGGACTCGGGACTCGACATCGACGCGCTGAAAACCGTTGCGGAGACCGTGAATACGCTGCGGAGCCCCGATCGCGCCTTCTTGATCGTGACCCACTACCAGCGGCTCTTGAACTACATCACGCCCGACGTCGTCCACGTCCTCGCCGACGGCCGGATCGTCAAATCGGGCGGGCCCGAATTGGCGCAGGAGCTCGAGGCTCGCGGCTACGACTGGCTGCGTGATGGCGTAATGGTGTCGTGACGATGGCAGTGAAAACAGGCTCGGTAGAACGGCTGGTCGGCTCCTATCATGCGTGGGCGGCGAATGGCGCGTCTCGCGCTCCCGTCTGGCTCAAGGAGCTCCGCGCAGGCGGCATCGCCCGTTTCGGCGAGCTCGGCTTCCCGAACATGAAGCAGGAGGCGTGGCGCTTCACGAGCGTCGCGCCGATTGCGGAGGGCACTTTCGCGCTCGCCCATCCGCCCGCTCGTCTTCCGAGTCTCGTAGAGATCCAGCCGTTTCTGCTGGGCGACAGCGGGCATCGTTTGGTGTTCGTCAACGGCTTCTATCAGCGCTCGCTGTCGACGGCCGTCGCCGACACGCTTCGTGTCCAGAGCCTGGCGGATGCGCTCGCCGAAGACCCGGATGCTATCCGTGCGCATTTGTGCAGGTATGCCGCGACGCAGGACCGGCCGTTCTGCGCGCTGAACACGGCATTCGTCGGTGAGGGCGCATTCGTCCACATACCGGCCAAGATGTCGCTCGCGGATCCGATCCAGCTGCTGTTCATCGTAACCGACGAGAACGTCGTCATGCATCCCCGCAATCTCGTCGTGCTCGAGCGCGAAGCGCGCGCGAGCATCGTCGAGACGTACGCGTCGCTGCACCACGCTCGCTACTGGACGAATACGGTCACCGAAGTGGTGGCCGGCGACGCCGCCCGGATCGACTACCATCGCGTCCAGCGGGAGAGCCCGCGCGCCTATCACGTCGCCGCGACCGAGACGCATCAGGGGCGGGACAGCACCGTCAATCTGCACACGGTCGCGTTCGGCGCCGCACTCGCGCGGCACGACCTCGGCAGCGTCATGGCCGGTCCGGGCGGCACGCTGATTCTCAACGGGTTGTATCTGCTCGCCGGCGAGCAGCACGCCGACCATCACACGACGATCGATCATGCCGCCGACCACTGCGCAAGCCATGAGTACTTCAACGGCGTGCTCGACGAAAAGTCGCGCGGCGTGTTCACCGGGCGGATCATCGTGCGGCCCGGTGCGCAAAAGACGGACTCGAAGCAGACCAACAACAATCTCCTGCTGTCGGCCGACGCGCACGCCGACAGCCAGCCGCAGCTCGAGATCTATGCCGACGACGTGAAGTGCACGCACGGCTCCACGGTGGGGCCGCTCGACCCGCGCGCGCTGTTCTATCTGCGCAGCCGCGGCGTGGGCGAGGACGCAGCGCGCCGGCTGCTCACCTACGGGTTCGCCGCCGAGATCCTCGGCCGGATGGAAGTCGCTCCGCTGCGCGCGCAGCTCGACGCCATCGTGCGCGGCCGCCTGGCGGGACAATGAGCCCCGCCACTCCCGATCTTGGCGAGCTGTATCAGCAGGTCATCCTCGACCACAACCGCAATCCGCGGAACTTCAAGCGCCTGGACGCGGCGAACCGCAAGGCGGAGGGCAACAACCCGCTGTGCGGCGACCGCATTCAACTGTTCGTGCAGGTCGACGGGGACACGATCAGCGACATCGGGTTCCAGATGCCGCAGGGATCGGGATGCGCGATCTCCAAAGCGTCGGCGTCACTCATGACCGACGCTGTGAAGGGTAAGAAGGTGGGTGATGCCGAAACGATGTTTCAGGCGTTCCGCGACATGCTGACGGGGGGGGGCGGCTCCAGTGCGCCGGGGAAGCTGGCGGCGTTTTCGGGCGTGCGGGCCTTCCCGAGCCGCATCAAATGCGCGAATCTCGCGTGGCACGCGCTGCACGCCGCATTGCAGAACAGCGCGGAGCCGGTGACGACCGAATCGGCGCGGGACTTCTGATGCTCGATACCGCCCGGATTCGTCCTGACTTCCTCATTCTCGCGCAGCAAGAGAACGGTCACCGTCTCGTCTATCTCGACAACGCGGCAACCAGTCAGAAGCCGCGCCGGGTCATCGACGCGATCGTCCACTACTACAACTTCCACAACGCGAACGTCCACCGCGGTGCCTACGCCCTCGCGGTCGAGGCGACAGAGGCGTACGAAGCGGCCCGCACCACCGTAGCCCGCTTCGTCAACGCGTGGGCCCGCGAAGGTGTCGCGTTCACGCGGGGGACGACCGAATCGATCAATCTGGTCGCCGCTTCTTACGGCAGGACCAACGTGCGGCGCGGCGATACCGTGGTGGTGACGGCGATGGACCACCACTCCAACATCGTCCCGTGGCAGATCCTGTGTCAGGAAAAGGGCGCCACGCTCCGCATGGTCGAGATCACGGAAGACGGGCGGATCGATCTCTCCGACTTCGGCCGGGCGCTCGAATCGAAGCCCAAGATCGTCGCGTTTCCCTACGTCTCGAACTCGCTCGGCACCGTCAACCCGGCCGCCCAGCTGAGCAAGCTGGCCCATGCGGCCGGCGCGGTGACCGTCGTGGACGGGGCGCAATCCACGCCACACCTTCGCGTGGACGTGCAGAGCCTGGATTGCGATTTCTACGCGCTGTCGGGTCACAAGATGCTCGGGCCGATGGGCAGTGGTGCGCTGATCGCGAAGCCGGCGCTGCTCGACGCGATGCCGCCCTACCACGGCGGCGGAGAGATGATCGAACGGGTGTGGGACGACCGTTCCACCTGGAACAAGATTCCCCACAAGTTCGAAGGTGGCACGCCCAATGTCGAAGCCGCGGTCGGACTCGGCGCCGCGATCGCCTACCTCGAGCAATTGGGAATGGAGCGCGTGTCGGAGCACGAGCAGGAGCTCGCGCGTCTCGCGATCGAGCGGCTGACGCAGATCGACGGCGTCACGGTCTACGGGCCGAAGGGCCACCGGGCGGGCGTGGTGCCGTTCACCTACGGCGACATTCACCCGCACGATCTGGCGACCATCCTGGACCGGGACGGCGTCTGTATCCGCGCCGGTCATCACTGCACGCAGCCGCTCATGCGCCGGCTGGGCGTTGCCGCGACCGCGCGCGCGTCGTTCTACATCTATAACGATGTCGACGACATCGACGCGCTTGTCACGGCCGTTCGCAAAGCCGGCGAGCTCTTTGGGGTCCTAGCGTCGTAGGCTCCTCTTCGTAGCTTCGGGGCATGACCGAGCCGGTCGTTGTCGATCGCGTCACCAAGCGATTCGCGGGCCACACCGCGGTCGATGCGCTTTCGTTGAGCGTCCCGGCCGGCCTGATCTATGGCCTCCTCGGCCCCAACGGCGCCGGCAAGACGACCACGCTGCGCATGATCATGGATATCTACGAGCCCGATGCGGGCGCCGTGCGGCTGTTCAACGACGTGGGCGGCGGGCGCACGCACTCGGCGCGCATCGGCTATCTGCCCGAAGAGCGCGGCCTTTACCCGCGCATGCGCGTCATCGACGTGCTCGTCTTCCTGGCGGAGGCGAAGGGCGTCGCACGCCGTGCGGCACGCGCGCGCGCGCTCGAATGGCTGGACCGGCTGGGCCTCGCCGACTGGCGCCTGCGCAAGGTGTCGGACTTATCGAAAGGCATGCAGCAGAAGGTGCAGTTCATCTCCACGATTCTGCACGACCCCGAGCTGGTGATTCTCGACGAGCCGTTCTCCGGTCTCGATCCCGTGAACTCGCAGGTGCTGCGCGACACCGTCGTCGATTACCGGCGGCGCGGCAAGACCGTCCTCTTTTCCACGCACATCATGGAGCACGCCGAGAAGCTGTGCGACCGGCTGTGCATCATCGCGCGCGGCAAGAAGCTGATCGACGGGACGTTGGCGGAAGTGAAGCGGACTCATGGCGGCAAGCACGTCATCGTCGCGTTCGACGGCAGCCAGGGCGGCGCGCAGCAGATCTTCGCCGACCGCCGGCTCGTCGCCAGGATCCAGGACTTTGGCCAGCAGGCGGAGCTGGAGCTGGCGCCGGGCGCAGACGCTCAGGAGATCCTGCGGGCGCTGGTGCAGTCCGGCGCCCGGATTGCGCATTTCGAGCTCGCGAGCCCATCGCTGCATAAGATCTTTGTCGATCTGGTTGGTCCGGAGGCCGCGACTGCGGCGGCCGTGCCGGGGACGCCGCACGCGATCGCTGCCAGTGCATAAAGTCTGGGCCGTGATCCGGCGCGAGTTCGTGGAACGCGTGCGCACAAAGTGGTTTTGGATCTCCGCGATCTTGGGGCCGGTCCTCTTCGGTGGTGTGATCGTCTACCAGATCATGCAGTCTCTTGGTGGCGCCGTGCGAGATATCGCCGTCGTGGACAGCACCACATCGGCGTTCGGGCAGCGGGTCACCGAGGCGGTGGCGGCGAACCCCGGCTTCCGAGTGACGCGGGTGCCTGCAGCGCCCGGTGTCGTCGACTCCCTGACCCGTCTCGTGGAATCCAAGCAGCTGAACGGTTTCCTGATCATTTCGAACGAGCTGAGCGAGACCGGCAAGGCTGAATACCGAGCTTCGAACCTGTCGCTGCAGACGGTTGAGGGCCTCGAGCGGTTGCTCAACACGGTGGTCGTGAAAGTGAGGCTGGAGACACGGGGCGTGAATCCGGAAGTCGTGGATTGGGCGCAGGGAATCAGGATCACGCTCGATCAGAAGAAGATCGCGCGGGGGCGGACGACCACCGAGAGCGCGGGCGAGTCGTTCGTCCTCGCCTATGTAATGGCCGTGTTGCTATTCATGGCGATCCTGCTCTACGGTGTGAACGTCATGAGCTCGGTTCTGGAAGAAAAGACCACGCGCATCGTCGAGGTGCTCGTATCGTCGCTGCGGCCGTTTCAACTGATGCTGGGGAAAGTGGCCGGGGCGGGCGCGGTGTCTTTCTTCCAGTTCCTCATCTGGGGCGTCTCCGCGCGGCTGCTCATCACCCTGCGGGTACCCATTGCCCGTCTCCTGGGCGCGGATGCGTCCGCGGCTCAAGGCATCAAGCTGCCGCACATCCCCTTTGCGACGCTCGCTATCTTCATGGCGTTCTTCCTCGGCGGATTCCTGCTCTACTCGGCGATGTTCGCAGCGGTGGGGGCGATGTCCAGCAACGAGCAGGAGGCGCGCCAGGCGCAGCAGCCCGTGACCTACTTGCTGATGATCTCGTACCTCTCGATCATCGGACTCACGAACGATCCAAGCTCGGCATTCGCCCGCACACTATCGATTGTCCCGTTTACGTCACCGATCGCGACGCCAGTCCGATGGACGGCGGGGAGTATGGGCACAGGCGAGTTAGTAACATCGCTGGCGATGTTATTGATTGGGATTGTCGCAGTGACGTGGATCGCAGCGCGGATCTATCGGGTTGGGATACTGATGACGGGGAAGAGACCGACGATGAAAGAGCTTGTTCGATGGGTCAGGACTGCCTAACTGCTAGGCGCGGACATGCAGAGGCTAGACGCACCGACGCACCGCGGTTTCGAGTAAACCGGATACGGGTTGAGCTGAAATGATTCAGTGCTTGGCAGCGGACCGGCTATCCTTGCGACGTGCCGATCCATCATACCCTCAGGGCTTGGCAATTCGCCGAAAGACTAGCAGTCGAGTGCTCGAAAGCGGCTCAGCGGTTTCCGGACTTCGAGCAGGAGAGACTCGCAGATCAACTGCGTAGAGCGTCGTACAGCGTCCCACTCAACATTGCTGAAGGCTGTACCAAGAAGGGTACGAGGGATTATCGCAAGTTCCTCGACACGGCGTGGGGTTCACTTGCCGAAGTGCAGACCGCACTGACGCTGGCTCGTGACATTGGCTATCTCCGACCCGCCGAGTACGGACGCTTAGAGGCATTAGCAACCGAAACGAGTAAGACGCTGTTCGGGTTGCTTCGGAAAATCAGCCAGGCGGCCGATCGTCCCAAAGCCCGTTAACGGCTTACCGCGGTGCGTCGGTGCGTCTAGCCTTTGCATGTCCTCGTCTAGTAGTTTCACCCGATGTCTGTCGACTATGACGTCATAGTTGTCGGTGGTGGCCACGCCGGCACCGAAGCCGCTACCATGTCGGCGCGCCTTGGTGCGCGGACGCTTCTGCTGACGTCCGTCCTCGACACCATCGGCCAGATGTCCTGTAACCCTGCCATCGGTGGGATAGCGAAGGGTACCGTCGTCCGCGAGGTCGATGCTCTTGGTGGCCTCATGGGCCGTGCCGCCGATCGCGCGACCATTCAATTCCGCATGCTCAATCGCTCCAAGGGCCCCGCCGTCTGGGCTCCGCGCGCCCAGGCCGATCGGACACTCTACCGTCGCGCCGTGCGCTCATTGCTCGAGCAATTCCCTTCCCTCGAGCTGACGCAGGGCATGGTCACAAATCTGCTCCTCGACGAGCGAGGGACTCGGATCAGCGGCGTCGAAACGGGAGACGGCCGTCGCTTCGACGCGCGCGCCGTCATCATCACGGCCGGCACCTTCCTGCGCGGTCGCATCCACCTCGGCACCGATACCCAAATCCCCGCGGGGCGGGCGGGCGACGCGCCGTCCGTTCAGATGGCACAAGTTATTGAGAATATTGGACTTACAGTCGCGCGCTTCAAGACCGGCACGCCGCCGCGCATCGATGGCCGCTCCGTCAACTGGAGCAGCGTCGAGCGTCAGGACGGCGACGGCGACGAGTTCCGATTCTCCTTCCATGAGCGTGTCGTGCGACCGCGGCAGCTGCCCTGCTGGATCACGTGGGCCGGCGAAGCGGTGAAGGAAATCATCCAGCAGCATCTCAAGGAATCTGCGTTGTACGGCGGAGCGATCAGCGGGCGCGGGCCGCGCTATTGTCCCTCGGTCGAAGACAAGATCGTGAAGTTCCCGGCGGCCAAGCGCCACCAGATCTTTCTCGAGCCGGAGGGGCTCGACACGACAGAGTTGTACGTGAACGGGCTCTCCACTTCCCTGCCCGTAGCCGTCCAGCTCGAGTTCCTGCACGCCGTCCCCGGCCTGGAGCGCGCGAAGATGACACGCCCCGGGTATGCGATCGAGTACGACTACTATCCCCCCACCCAGCTCACGCCGTGGCTCGAGGTGAAGACGGTCGAGCACCTGTTCTTCGCGGGACAGATCAACGGGACGACGGGCTACGAGGAAGCGGCGGGACAAGGCGTCATCGCCGGCATCAATGCGGTGCGGCGGATCCGCGGCGCCGAGCCGGTCGTGCTCGGTCGGGACGACGCCTACATCGGCGTGCTGGTCGACGACCTCGTGACCCGCGGCGTCGACGAGCCTTACCGGCTCTTCACGTCGCGCTCCGAGTTCCGGCTGCTGCTCCGCCAGGACAATGCGCTGCGCCGGCTGCTGCCGCTCGCCGATCGCCTTGGCCTGTTGTCTGATGGCGAGCTCCGAGCGGCGGAATGCCGGCTCGAGGCGGAGGAGTCGGTGTTGAACCTGGCGCGTGAGACGGCTATCACGCCGGCTCAGGCCGGCGCTGCGCTCGCGGCAAGCGGCACGGGTTTGACGGAGACCGACCGCATCGCCGTCGTCGCGAAGCGACCGGGTGTCTCACTCGGCGCGTTGCTCACGGCGGCTGGGGTCGCGAGTGGCGCAGCCGCGGATGCCGTTCTCGCCGCGGAGATCGAGATCAAGTATGACGGGTACCTGGCACGCGAGCGCGACGCCGCGGCGCGACTGGCCGAGTTGGCGTCGTTCACCCTGCCGGCTGACATGCCCTACCTCGAGCTGCACACGTTAGCCACGGAAGCTCGGCAAAAGCTCGATCGCGTGCGTCCGACATCACTCGCGCAGGCGGCGCGGGTTCCGGGCGTCACCCCCAGCGATCTTCACAACCTCGTGGTGGAGGCGACGCGCTGGCGTCGCCGAGTAGCTTAGGGCGCGCATCGTTGCAGTTTCACGTGAAACTTACGCTCTTCCGTTTCACGTGAAACGAACGTATATTGGACGCGCCCTAACTATACAGTTACATAAATCATTATAAATCAACGAGTTATAATGTCGCGTGTAATCGCTATCGCCAACCAGAAAGGCGGCGTCGGAAAAACGACGACCGCCGTGAACCTCGCGGCGTCGCTGGCGATCGCCGAGCGCAAGACGCTGCTCATCGATGCGGATCCGCAGGGCAATTCGACGAGCGGCGTCGGGATCGAGCGCGACCGCATCCGTCATTCGCTCTATGACGCGCTCATCGACGGCGCGCCGCTCACGAAGTCGCTCTTCCCGCACGTCCACTTTCCTTATCTCGACGTCGTTCCCGCGACGCAGGACCTGGTCGGCGCCGAATTGGAGCTCGTCAACCAGCGCTCGCGCGAGACCCGCATGCGCGATGCGCTACAGGATGTGCGCGGCGAGTACGCCTACATCATCATCGATTGCCCGCCGTCTCTTGGCCTCATCACGCTGAACATGCTGACTGCGGCCGACAGCGTCGTCATCCCGATCCAGTGCGAGTACTACGCGCTCGAAGGACTCTCGCAGCTCCTCAACACCGTGAAGTTGGTGCAGCGCAATTTCAATCCCGCGCTCGCCATCGAAGGCGTGTTGCTGACGATGTACGACGCCCGCCTCAATCTCTGCAAGCAAGTCGCTGAGGAAGCGAAGGAGTATTTTGGCGGCCGCATGTTCGCCGTGACCATTCCGCGGAACGTGCGCCTAGCGGAAGCGCCCAGCTTTGGAAAGCCGATCGTGCTGTACGATGTGCAGTCGGTGGGAGCGAAGAGCTACCTGGCGGTCGCGCAGGAGCTGATTCGCCGGGTCGAGCAAGACGCTCCGCCGTCCCCACGCCTCCCCGCAATTGAACAGGTGCCGGAGGTACCCGCATGAGAGAAACTGCGGCAGGAGGACGCCGCCTGGGGCGGGGGCTCGAAGCGCTGCTCGGGCCGACCCGGGAGGAAGCCGAACGCGAAGGGAGTCTGGTCGAGCTGCCCATCAAGGACATCCGGCCCAACCCGTTCCAACCCCGTAAGACCGTCGACCCCACCGCTCTGGAGGAGCTGGTCTCGTCGATCAAGCAGGCGGGATTGCTGCAACCGATCGTGGTGCGACGCGCGAACGGTGGGAGCAGCTACGAGCTGATCGCGGGTGAGCGCCGGCTCCGCGCGTGCCAGCAGCTCGGCTGGGAGCGCATCCCCGCCGTGCAGCGAGACGCGGATGATCGCACGCTGTTGACCCTGGCGCTGATCGAGAACTTGCAGCGCGACGACTTGTCGCCCGTCGACGAGGCTCGCGGTTACGAGCGGCTCATCGCGGAGTTCAAGCTCGCGCAACAGGATGTCGCCGACGCCGTGGGCCGCGACCGCTCGACCGTCGCCAACGCGCTGCGTCTCCTGAAGCTTCCCGAAGACGTGTTGCAGCTGCTGCACGAGGGTCACCTCACTGTCGGACACGCCCGCGCACTGCTGGCGCTGGAGGATCCGCGCAGCGTCACGAACCTCGCGCGCGAGGCGGTTGCACAAGGCCTGTCGGTTCGCGAAGTGGAGGATCGGGTGCGCGGCGGGCGCGCACCCGAGCGCCGCCCGCGCATGAAACGCGGCATGGGCGCCGCCCCCGAAGTCCGCAGGGTCGAGGACGCGCTGCGCCGGCGACTCGGCACCGACGTGCGCGTCACGTTGCGCGCGAAGGGCAAAGGGCAGATTCATCTGTCGTTCTACTCGAACGATGATCTCGCCCGGTTGCTCGAGCTCATCCTCGGCGCGCCATTCGACGGATGACGAAGGACACGAAGCAGACCAAAGGCACTCGCGGCGTCACGATCGTCATTCATGCCGATGGCGATCTCGAGTCTAAGCAGTACCGTTTCCCGCGCTGGGCGGTGATTGCGGGGAAGTGGGGCGCCGGGGCCATCGCGGTGTCGGTCGTGCTGTTCTTCGCGTTTGCCGGACCGATTACGCGCAACGCGCTGCGCGTGCCTGGGCTCGAGCGAGAAGTATCGCGCCTGCGCGTCGAGAACAGTCGCGTGCAGCAGCTCGCCTCCGCGTTGAATCGCGCCGAAGCGAACTACCAGGAGCTGCGCCAAATGCTCGGCGTCAAAGCTCCTCCCGTCTCCCGCACCGCTGGCGGCGGGGGCGGGGGGGGGACCGTGGCTCGCAACACCGATTTCACGACGACCATGCGCGCCGTGCCAATTCGGGCGGTGTTGCCGGGTGCTGCCACTCGCTATGAAACCGGCCCGTCGACACCATCGCACTGGCCCCTCGATGTCCAGGGGTTTGTCACGCGCGGCCAGGTTCGGCCGGGAGTGGTCGACGAATCCCACCCCGGTATCGATATCGCCGTCCCGCTCGGGACGCCGGTGCGGGCATCGGGGGGAGGCTCGGTGACGGCGGCAGGCTACGATGTCGATTACGGCTTGTTCGTCCTCTTGCGGCATCCGTCCGGGTATGAGACGATGTATGGTCACATGTCACGGCTCATTGCCGCCGAGGGCGACGATGTTCAGGCCGGTGAAGTCATTGGGCTATCGGGAAACTCGGGGCGGTCAACGGCACCGCATCTGCACTTTGAGATTCGCAGGGACAACAAGACAGTCGATCCGCTGGACCTCGTGAAGGAGGGACGCTGATGGCGGTGTTTTCAGAAAAAAACGCAACACCCGGCGGCGGGCGTGAGGGCGTTCCCGGACTATCGATCATCGGCGCCGGAATGCGCGTCGTCGGTGACATCTCGGCCGACGGCGTCGTGAAGATCGAGGGATCCGTGAACGGCACGGTCCGCGCCGCCAAGCAGGTCCTGGTCGCGAGGGGCGGGGAAGTCGAAGGCGACGTCGTCAGCCGCGAGGCCATCATCGGGGGGGAGGTGCGTGGCGCCATCTACGCGGAGGAACGCGTCGAGCTGCAGGCCACGAGCGTCGTCCACGGTGATGTACATACCAAACGTCTCTTGATTCAAGAAGGCGGAGAGATCAACGGCGTACTTCGAATGGGAGAAGACGCTGGTCAGCCGCCGCAGGTTGCTCAGCGCAGTGGCCAAGCCTTGGCTCGAGCATAAGAGATATCCACACGGCCGCTGGGACTCCGTGTGGATTCTCTAACTGGTTATAATATAACGCGTTATCTAACCACCCCATGTGGAAAGTTGTCTGGCTGCTGCGATACTGTGCTTACGGTGTCTTAAGTGCGCCTAGACAGTTTGGTCCGCTTTCTCGACGACTACCTCCGGATCGCCGAAGAGGTCGCTGACGCGCCCGAGGCGCTGAACGGCTTGCAGGTCAGCAACTCGGGCGACGTGAGCCGGCTGGCGGCGGCAGTCGACGTGTGCGAGGCGACCGTCCGGCAAGCCACGGAGCAGCACGCCGACTGCCTGCTGGTCCATCACGGAATGTTTTGGGGTGGTCTCAGGCCGCTTGTTGGTCCCGCCTATCGTCGCCTCGCAGGACTGATCAAAGGAAACATCGCGCTCTACGCTGCGCACCTGCCGCTCGATCGTCATCCCGTCGTCGGCAATAACACTGTGCTGGCTCGCCTGCTCGGAATCACCGTGCGCGGCGAGTTCGGGTCGTATCACGGAGCGCCAATCGGCGTCTGGGGTGAATACGCCGGTAAACGGGAGGAGCTGAGTTGGGCGCTGACGAAGGCCCTCGGAACGGCGCCGCGGGTATTCCCGTTCGGGCCCGAGCGCGTGCAGCGCGTTGGTATCGTGACCGGGGCGGGAGGCGCGCTGATCCCACAGGCCGCCGCTGCGGGACTCGATAGCTACGTCACCGGGGAAGGGCAGCACTGGACGTTTTTCGATGCCGAGGAGCTCGGCGTCAACGTGTTCTATGCGGGCCATTACGCAACCGAAACCGTCGGCGTCAAGGCGTTAGCCGAGCACGTTGCCAAGACGTTCGATTTGCCCTGGGTGTTTCTGGATCATCCCACGGGGTTGTGAACCCGCGGCGCGTGTTGGCGGTCCTTGCCGTCGCCGAGCTGCTCGCGATGGCTCCGTGGTTCAGCGCTTCCGCTGTTGCTCCCACCCTGGCGCGCGTTTGGCAGCTCTCGCCCACCACCACGGCGTGGCTCACGATCTCTGTGCAGCTGGGGTTCGTCGCCGGCGCGTTGGTGAGCGCTGTTCTCACGCTCGCCGATCGTCTGTCCGCCCGGCGTCTGGTGGCCGGCTCCGCTGGGCTCGCCGCCGTCGCCACCCTCGGCGTGGCGGCCGCGCCGAGTATCACGCTGGGAATTGCGTGCCGGCTGCTCACCGGAGCTGCACTCGCGGGCGTGTATCCGCCCGGGATGAAGATCGCGGCCGGCTGGTTTAAAGAAGGAAGAGGGCTCGCCATCGGGATTCTAGTCGGCGCGCTTTCGCTAGGGTCGGCGAGTCCACACCTGGTTCGCTGGGCGGTATCGCCGGCCGCGTGGCGCTTGGTTTTGGTCGTCGCCGCCGTGAGCGCGGTCGCGGGAGGCCTCCTGGTCCTCCTCGTTCCTCATGACGGTCCATACGCCGCCCCATCGCCACCGTTTTCCATCTCGGTCACATGTGGGAGCTGTATGCGATGTGGACGTGGATGGCCGTCTTCGTTGCTGCCAGCGAGCACGCGCGGCGCGGCGCTGACGCCGATGTCACCGGGCGCGCCGCGCTCGTCACGTTCGCCGTCGTCGGCAGTGGCGCGATCGGATGCTGGCTGGGCGGCAAGTACGGAGACCGCTGGGGACGCTCGGTCGTGACCAGCGCCGCGATGGTGCTATCGGGAAGCTGCTCTCTCGCTGTCGGCCTGCTGTACGGCGCGCCTCTGGTTGCGCTATTTCCGCTGCTCCTGCTTTGGGGCATCACTGTGGTCGCCGATTCGGCGCAATTCTCCGCGGCCGTTACTGAGCTCGCGCCGCGCGACTACGTCGGCACTGCGCTGACGCTGCAGACGAGCCTCGGCTTTCTACTGACGTGCGCGACGATCTATTTGCTGCCGATGGTCGCCGCCGCGATCGGTTGGCGATGGAGCATGAGCGTGTTGGCGATCGGACCGGCGCTCGGGATTTGGGCGATGCTGACTCTCAGGCAGCGCACCGGCCTGTAGCGGGAGTGTTATGGCAGGACAAAGACACCGACTTCGCCGTCGTAATCGTCGTTACTGCGTGTCGTGCCGGCGGG